>ERZ869909.94-NODE-94-length-132358-cov-9.022052_pt1 | contig 132358 bp, 98 predicted proteins | sample MGYA00520892_ERZ869909 | MGnify/ENA primary metagenome ERZ869909 (study PRJEB32215, sample SAMEA104723947) | bioreactor metagenome | biome: bioreactor; feature: anaerobic bioreactor; material: water | place: China | collected 2015-03-12 ... | reverse complement strand
GAAAAATTCATCAAACGGCAAAAGAACAAAAGGATTTACCAGCAGCTCATGGAGGGAAGGGATCTGCAAGGACCCTTCTTTGTGTTGGGCTTTTAAACCTCGCCCAACAGTTGTTTTATGCATCTGTTTTGTAGACGAGGCCAAACCAATATACTCCAAAGAAAGAGTATATCTCTATCAATGGTTTAACAAACAGATCTGGCATTCTGTTGGTCTCAATACCCTGAAAAACAATTACATTTTACATAGAGGGCAGAACCTGTCAGGTAAATATACTTGGTAATTACAGGTTTTTATCTGTAAAAGAAATCGATAGAAAACAAGAAAAACACGGTCTATCAGTTTACTTGAGTTATATTATTTTAGTTGACATGTAATTACATCAATTGAAAACAATTTAACTAATCAACGAGGGAAAACATATGGCAAATCAAACTGTTGAAAGTAAGGCAATGACATCATATCTCTCCTTTCGTATAGGAGAAGAGATGTTTGCTGCCGATGTGGGCAAAGTGAGGGAAATACTTGAGCTATGTCCTATTACGAAAATTCCGCGAGCCCCCGATTATATGCAGGGTGTAATCAATCTTAGGGGAAAAGTTTTACCTGTTCTCGACACAAGGGTGCAATTTGGCTTAACCACCAGTGAAAACAATCTCAACACATGTATTATAGTACTGGATGTTAACATTGAAGAAAAAGAGTTGCAGCTGGGAGCCTTGGTGGATTCTGTGGAGGAAGTACTGGAACTTGACGCGGCGGACATTGAGTCTCCACCATCGCTGGGTTCACATTTCAACCCTGATTACATGATGGGTATGGTAAAGAAGGATCAGGATTTCATTATGGTGCTGGATGTGGATAAGGTCTTTTCGCTGGAGGAAATAAGCCATGCCCACGAACTATCGCAAAGAGAATGAAGTCTTTGGGTGTTTAAAGACACTTTAATAAAGAAAAGCAAATAAAAAGCCAGTGTTTAATCAGTAAAAAGGAAAACAATGAAATTCAGGGATCTTAAAATCGGAAGAAAACTAGCATTGGGCTTCGGCCTGATTCTAATGATAGCAGTAGCTTTAGGACTGATTGCCATCATCAACATGAGTATTGTTGCCAACCAATCCAGGAGGCTTGCAAATGAATTCATGCCTGCCTTGGATATTTCTGCTTCCACCAACAGAAATACTGCGGAAACCATGTACCAGATTCTCGCATATCATTTTACGCAGAATCCGCAAAACCTGGCCGAAGGCCGTAATTACATGCGTGCAACCAAAAATAACCTGGAGGCAGCTTCTCGTCTTTTGGCAAGAACAAACGGGCTGGAAAACCTCAGGCGGCAGACCCCGGAAATATTAAGGGCCATTGAAGAATATGACAGACTGATCAACGAAACCGAACAGTTCACCACTGCGAAACTTCAGACTCAGTCTCAATTGGAAACTACAGAGAAGAATTTCATTGAAAACATCAGTGCCTTTATCACAAATATGAACAGGGAAATGAGCAGGGAGATCAGGACAGGAGCAGGACAGGCTGCGCTGCTGGAACGTATCTGGAAAATTGAGCTCAGCAACCGGATCCTCGACAATGGCAATGATGTTATTAAAGCTTTGCTAATTGCGGAGGCAAGAAATGACATATCGTCCCTGGCATCTGTTGATCAATACTTCCGCAATATTGCAGGATATCTGGACGAACTTCGACCCACCATCAGACAAAACCATAACATTCAGCAACTACAAAACATACAGATTGAGGCAGACCGATTCAGAGAAATTGCCCAGACAACCCAGAGAAATCTTATAAGGGGTAATGAGTTATGGCAACAAAGAATCGCGGCGGGCAACCAGGCAAAAACCATATCTACAGAGCTTGCCACAATACAGATGAGTGCAAGCAATGATATTGCAACAGCAGCCAACGCCAGCCTGATTCGGTCAAGTACCATTATGGTTATTGGATTGTTACTTGCCATGTCGATTGGCATTTTCCTGGCCTACATCATCACAAGAGCCATTACAATTCCGGTAATCAAAGGAGTTGGTTTTGCTAAGGCTGTGGCAGAAGGCAACCTGAATGCTACCGTTGATGTAGATCAAAAGGATGAGATTGGAGAGCTTGCCATGTCACTGAAAATGATGGTCAATAAACTGCGGGATGTTATAGGAGCTGTGGTAAATGGTTCCGAAAATATTGCAGCAGCAAGTCAGCAAATGTCCTCAACAGCACAACAAATGAGCCAGGGGGGTACCGAGCAGGCCTCCAGCGCTGAGGAGGTAAGTTCCTCGATGGAGGAAATGGCTGCCAATATACAGCAAAACACAGACAATGCCCGCCAGACAGAGAAAATTGCTCAACTGGCAGAGGAAGGGATTCTGGACAGCTCCAAAGCATCTGAGCAGGCTATGGTGGCAATGAAAGATATTGCAGATAAAATCAGCATCATTGGAGAGATCTCCAGACAAACAAACATTCTTGCTCTTAATGCAGCAGTTGAAGCGGCCAGGGCCGGAGAACACGGCAAAGGATTTGCGGTGGTGGCGGCAGAAGTCCGCAAATTGGCAGAACGCTCTCAAGTAGCCGCCGCCGAAATTGATAAGCTTTCAAAGTTTGGCGTAAGCATTTCCGAGCAAGCTGGAAGCAAACTCGCAGCCATTGTGCCCGAAATACAAAAAACATCCAGGTTGGTGCAAGAAATTGCTGCAGCCAGCATTGAACAAAGCTCCGGGGCCGATCAGGTGAATTCAGCTATTCAGCAACTGAACCAGATTACCCAGCAAAATGCTGCTGCCAGTGAAGAAATGGCAACCAGTAGTGAAGAACTTGCCAGTCAGGCCGATCAGCTTCTGGAAATGGTCGCCTACTTCAAACTGGATGAAAATGCCGGAAGAGTGAGAAAAAACCAAAAAACTACTTCGTTTGCGAAAAACAACACAGCATCGCAAAAGATTAATACATTCAACACCAGATTCAATGATCTCCCTTCTAAAACCAAAGGAGTGGGATTGATTATGGATACACAGGTTCATGACAGTGAATATGAAAAATACTGATATTGCCTGACAAGGCTTGTCTCAAGAGCGATGGCTGCAAACAGGATGCTTTGAATTTGTATTCTGTTTAGCAATAGAATCAGCAAAAAGTAAACATGTAGTTCGTCTTAACCGACTATGATATATTTGGCTGATTAATCGCTTTTGAGACAACCTTGCTTTTTGCGCCCGATACCCTATGCCTCATGCAAAATTTCCCGAATAAACTGTTTTATCATTAAAGGAAAAACCAGGCTCTTATCATTAGAAAATAATTTGGTTAATTCATTGGTCGTATGCCTGCCCCGCCTATGCGGGGGAACTTGCATGCTAATTTTCATCTTTTTTTGTGAGCCGCAGTGCTCATGCAAGTTTCAGCTGTGTAAATTGCTCATCCAAATCTCTGGTATTTCTACAAATAAAGATCATTTTTCATGCATTTGTTGTTCCGTCCCTCCCCTGCCGGGTAGTCATTTTACGGACGGCTAAAATTGCTTTAGTGCATTCGCCCAACCCCTTCTGGTTTGGAAAAACAATAATCCTTCTCAACAATTTAGCAACCCCACCCCCCGTTAATCCGTAAAACATGGTGCTGAATACGCGCAACAATCATTACTTTTGTGCTGGAAAAAAGCGAACCTACTATGCTGCAAACCTTCTTCTCCCGTGCATTTTCTTCTGCAAATGATTTGCAAACCACCCACAGGAGCGCCACCTGGCGTTATGCAGTGCTTTTTGTCCTGTTGTTTTTTGCCGGCAACAACCAGCTGGAAAAGGGCAGTTACTTCTTTAGCCCGCAGCACACTTCAGCCCATGCCACTTTGCTCAACAGGCTACTGAGTGAAGAGGAGATTGAGTTTCTCGACTTCCAGATCACCCAGTTGCTCACCCGCAACCAGTTCAACGGCAATGTGCTTATTGCCCGCTACGGCATGGTGATTTATCAGCGATCTTTTGGTTTTGCTTCCTTTACACGTGCTGAGCCGTTGAATGCCGAAACCTCTTTTCAGCTGGCCAGCATCTCCAAAACTTTTACCGGAGCGGCCATACTGATGCTGCAACACCAGGGCAAGCTCCATGTGAGTGATAAGGTGAAGCAACACATTCCTGAATTTCCTTACGACAACATCACCATTACCCACCTGCTAACCCATACCTCGGGCCTGCAAAACTATATGTGGCTGGTGGAGCGTCAGTGGCAGCAGCGAAGCTTGCCCAACAATGAGGATATTCTCAGACTTTTCATACAGCACCGGCGGCCTTTGAACTTCAGCCCAGGGCTGCGGTTTGAATACTCCAACACGGGGTATGTTTTCCTGGGGCTGCTCATTGAGCGGGTTTCCGGGCAGTCCTTTGCCGATTTCATTGAGCAGAATATCTTCGAGCCCCTGGAGATGACCCGCTCTTTTGTTTATGATCTGCACAATCCACGTCCTGTCGAAAACCGTGCTTTCGGATACCGCCAGCACAGAGGCAGAAACTTCATCATTCCGGACGACAAGCTCGACGGTCCACTGGGCGATAAAGGGATCTTCTCCACCACCGGCGACCTGTACAAATGGGACCAGGCATTGCACCGCAGTGCTCTATTGCCACCAGAGCTGTGGCAACAGGCTTTCGACTACGGCAGGCTCAGCAACGACTCTACCGTAAACTATGGCTTTGGATGGCGTTTGCAGAAATACCTCGACAAAAAGATTGTGCATCACCCTGGTCGATGGCACGGCTTTCGAAACAGCTTCAAGCGGTTCCCGGAAGATCATACCACCCTGATCCTGCTCAGCAACAACAACAGGAATATTGCAGGGCTTATTGAAGGTATCCAGGATATCCTTTATTTTGAGGAAAAAGAGATATGGATGAGTATCCACGGGGACGTGCCGCGCGAGGAAGAAAGCGAAGCCCCTGAGCCCATGCCCGATGCAGTGCCCGCTCCCACACCCTGAGGGCACATTTTCAGCCTTTTAACAGAATTTACACACAGCAAATGCGCCTTTTCGCTATTTTTGCCGTTTATTCATCCTTTGCCAAACCTCCGGCTTTGCCGGGCTACAACCCACAAAAGCATGCAAGTAAGAATTGTAAACAAATCCAACAACCCTCTACCCGCTTACGAAACCTTCTTTTCTGCCGGTATGGATCTGAGAGCCTTTATGGAACAGCCCCTGGTGCTCAAGCCCCTGGAGCGGGCACTGATACCCACCGGTTTGTTTATTGAACTGCCCCAGGGCTACGAGGCCCAGGTAAGACCCCGCAGTGGCCTGGCAGCCAAATTCGGCATTACCGTGCTCAACTCACCAGGCACCATTGATGCCGACTACCGTGGTGAGATCAAGGTGATCCTCATCAACCTCTCACAGGAAGAATTTGCCATTCATTCGGGCGATCGCATTGCACAAATGATCATCTCTAAGCACGAAAGGGTGGATTTCCTGCAATCCGAATCCCTCACCGAAACCCTAAGGGGCGATGGCGGATTTGGCCACACGGGTGTGAAGTAAAACAACCCACAACCCAACGATAGAACGATTCTACAACTCAACCTTTCAACCCGTCAACGCTTCAACTTTAACTAAATCCACAAACAATGAACCTCATCATACCCATGGCCGGAATGGGCACCCGCATGCGCCCCCACACACTTACCATTCCCAAACCTTTGCTGGCTGTAGCAGGAAAGCCCATCGTACAGCGCCTTTGCGAGGATATCGTGAATGTTTGCCAGGAACCTGTTAAAGAGATTGCCTTTATCATTGGCGATTTCGGGCCTAAAGTTGAAGAACAGTTGCTGGCCATTGCCCATGCCGCCGGAGCTCAAGGCAAGATCTATTACCAGCGTGAAGCACTGGGTACCGGCCATGCTGTGCACTGCGCTGCCCCTTCATTGAGTGGAAAAACAATTGTAGCTTTTGCCGATACGCTCTTCCGTGCCGATTTTGTGCTCGACGACAGCCAGGATGGCATTATCTGGACCTATCGCGTGCAGGACCCAAGCGCTTTTGGGGTGGTAACCACCGACGACAAGGGTATAATCAATGGATTTGTGGAAAAACCGCAGTCCTTTGTTTCCGACCAGGCCATTATCGGTATCTATTATTTCCGCGATGGGGCGATGCTGCGTGATGAGCTGCAATATCTCCTGGACAACAATATTACCAACAGCGGAGAGTATCAGTTGACCACCGCACTGGAAAACATGCGCAACAAAGGCATCCGGTTTGTGCCCGGCGATGTGCAGGAATGGATGGATTGCGGAAACAAGAATGCTACAGTGCAAACCAATCAGCGTGTACTCGAGCATGCAGGAGCACAAGCCCTGCCTCAAACCCTCAGGATGGATAATGCCATTGTGATACAACCCTGCTTTATCGGAGAAAATGTCTCTTTGCGCAATGCCATTGTAGGGCCCTATGTTTCGCTCGGGAAAAACGCCAGGATTGAAAACACCGTGATCAGCAACAGCATTGTGGGAGAAAACTCCTCCATCAGTTCTGCCGTTCTGGACAACACCATGTTTGGTAATCATGCCAGTTTTGAAGGAAAGCCGGCCGAGCTGAGCCTGGGCGATTATTCTCAGATAAAAGGCTGATTTTTTGTAATTTTAGACCACATTGCCCGTTCATTACTTTTGAACCCGGCTTTCCGTTTGTAACACATATCCATGAAAACACTTCAAAAGTATTCCTTTATTTTTCTTATCATAAGTTTCGCCTTTCTATCCGGCTGCAGGAGTAAACAACCTGTTCCGGCTGAGCGCACTCCCGCCAAAGAGGTAGCCCCGGTGAGCGAGCTACGCCAGCTGGAGAGCACTGCTCTACTGATTGATGGTACACGCCAAAAGATCCTGGGCAACATGAGCAATGCCCTTGTTTTGTACTCTGAGGCACTGCGGGCCGACCCGGCCAACTCTGCCGCCATGTACGAACTGGCCAAGATTCATGCTCAGCAGGGGCACCTGCGCGATGCCGAAACATTTGCCAGAAGAGCTGCATCGCTGGAACCACGCAATGTTTTCTACCATCTCGTACTGGCCGATATCCTTTTCCTGCAAGGGAAAAACCAGGAAGGTGTTGATGTGCAGAAAAACCTGGCCAGCCAAAACCCCAACAATCTTAATCTGCAGATCAGCCTGCTTACCAGTCTTATCTATACTCAAAAGTATACAGAAGCCATTGCCCTGATAGATCATATCGAATCCATTGCCGGATTCAACGATGAGCTGTCGTTGCAAAAACAAAAACTCTTTCTGGAGCTTAATCAGCCGCAAAAAGCCATTGAGGAGGCGCAGCGACTGGTATCTTTCTTTCCGCAGGAACCCGTTTACCTGGAGTTGCTGGCAGAGCTCTACCAGGAAACCGGAAGAGGCGATAAAGCGCTGGAGATCTACCACCGGATGCTCGAAATTCAACCCGATAATGCCATGGCCCGCCTGCTGCTTGCCGACCATTACCGCCAGAAGGGAGATGAAGAGGAGTCTTTTCGTCAACTGAAACTTGCCTTTCAGAGTCCACAATTCGGGGTAGAGGGGAAAGCACGTATCCTGTTTACTTTTTACCACCTCAGTGAGCAAAGCCCCAAATACCTGGCAAGGTCCTATGAGTTGCTGCATCTGCTAATTGAGGCCCACCCCGACGACGCCGAGGCCAATGCTCTTTTTGGCGACTTCCTCTACCGCGATGAGAAGCTGGAGGAGGCACGTGCCTTTTTTTACAAGGCCGCACTGCTCGATCCTGCCGATATACGGTTCTGGCAACAGGTGCTGATCATCGACTCCAGCCTCAGCGACTACGACAATATGCTGGAAGCTTCTGAGCAGGCCCTGGAGTATTTTTTCGAGCAACCTGTTATTTTTCTTTTCAATGGTTTGGCCCATATGCAGAAGAAGAACTACACCCGTGCCATAGAATCTTTCAGGGCAGGGAAAGATCTTACTCCTGATGATATCGGTTTCAGGTCGCAGTTCCTCACCTTGCTGGGCGATGCCTACTACAAGGCCGGTAAATGGGACGACTCCGACCGCAGCTACCGGGAGGCCCTTACCCTTGACCCTCACAATGTTTTTGCTCTGAACAACTTCGCCTACCATCTCGCACTCAGGGGCAAAGACCTCGACAAAGCACTGGAGATGTCGGCACGTGCCCTGAAAGCAGAACCCGAAAATGCAGCCTTCCTGGATACCTACGGATGGATACACTATAAAATGGGGGATTTTGTGGAGGCCGAGAAATGGATCCGCCGATCACTTGATGTGGCAGAAGAACCCAGTGCCACCGTTTTAGAACAATACGGTGATGTGCTTTACAGGCTCGGCAGAGCTGCCGATGCTCTTATCTATTGGGAAAAAGCCCTGCAGGTAAAAAACGAAAAGGAAGACGAAGAGGTTTCGGATCAGCTCCAGAGAAAAATCAGCGACAAAACCCTTTATGAATAAAAAAACAAGCTCACATATGTCTTTTATCACAAAAAAAGCTTTGCTGCCTTTGCTTCTTCTGTTTGCAATAGCAGCCTGCAAACCTGCCAGGGAGGTGGCACATGACGTTCGTCCTGATGTGCAAATAAGTCGTGTTGTTGCCGATCTTCAGCGCAACCAGGCTGATGTGGAATGGTTCAGCACCCGGTTCAGCGGCACTGCCCAGTGGGAAGGCCGCAACCAGCCCATCAGCGGCAATCTGCGTATCCAGCGCAACCAGGCCATCTATGTTTCCATTGCCCCGGTGCTGGGAATTGAAGTAGCCCGTGCCCTGATCACCCCCGACAGCGTAAAAATTGTAAACCGGCTCGAATCGACCTATTACCTGGGAGATCTTCGTCTGCTCAACCAGATGTTTGGAACCGATATCGATTTCCAGATGTTGCAGGCACTGTTTCTGGGAAATGATTTTCCGCACTTCCGTTCTGACCAGTTCAACCTGAGTCAGGAAGGCATTTATCATCGGCTGCATGCCGGGCGAAGGATGCGCACCCATGGTGGAGGACAACCCATCAACCAGGCACTTACCCTCTACCCCGACAATATGCGCATCCGCACCAATGTTATCCTGGAAGAACGTACCGGAAGGGCGCTGCGGGCCGATTACCGCAGTTACGAAAATATTTCGGGCAAGTGGATTCCCAACGATCTGCAGATTATGTTTGCCGATCAGTCCAATACCCCCTCGAGCCTGAGTATGACCTTCAGCCGTACCACCATCAACGAACCCCAGCGCATGCAGTTTTCCATTCCTGCACGCTATACTCCCGTTAACCTCACCGATTAAGTTTTTTTACCAAAATGAAGGGATCTTCTCTGCACGCTCCAATCCGAAACCTGTCAGTGGTAGCACTATGGGCTTTGCTCATGCTTATGCCCCCTGCAGCTGCTGTAGCACAAAACCGCGATGAGCTGGAGCGAAACAAACGCCGCATCGAACAGGAGATCAACCTGATCAATCAGATGCTCCGGGAGACCCAGAGTACCGCTGAGCTCAACGTAACCCAGCTGGTGATCCTCAACAACCGGATCCAGTCGCGCGAAAGCCTTTTGCGCAACCTTACCAACGAGATCAGCTTCATCAACCGCAGAATTGCCGGTATCAACACAGAGATTGAGACCCTCAACCGAGAACTGGAAGAGCTGCGCGAGTCGTATGCACGGATGATTTATTTTGCCCACAAAAACCGCAATGCTTACCAGCGGATGATGTTTATTTTTGCCAGCCGCGATTTCAACCAGGCATACCTGCGTATGAAATATCTGCAGCAGCTGACCAAGCACCGGCAGTTGCAGGCCCAGAAGATCGCCGAAACCCGCGAGAAGCTCCAGGAAACCCTAGCGGAGCTTGAAGAGCGCAAGCAGGAACAGCAGGCTTTGCTGGCGGAGCAGCAGAGGGAGATGCAGGAACTCAGGCAGGAACAACAGGAGCAGAACCGCCAGGTACAGGAGTTGCGCAAACGAGAGCAGGAGCTTATGCAGCAGCTCAGGGCACAAGAGGCACGTGCCCGCGAGTTGCAGCAAGCCATAGAAAGGGTGATCGCCGAAGGGCGCCGCAGAGCTGCTGAAGCCGCAAGGGCTGAAGGAAGACCCGCCACAGATGCTTTCAGACTTACCCCAGAAGACAGAATCATATCCAACCGATTTGCCGACAATAAGGGCAGCCTCCCCTGGCCATTGGAAAGAGGAATCATTGTGGGTAGATTCGGAGAACAACCCCACCCCGTGCTGCCGGGAATAAAAATTGTGAACAACGGAATCGACATTGCCACCACCCAGGGAAGCCGCGCCAGGGCCATCTTCGAGGGTACCGTTTCCAGGGTGGTCAGTTTCCCCGGTCATTATGCCGTTATTCTGCGCCATGGTGAGTACCTTACCGTTTATGCCAACCTCTCTGAGGTATTTGTGAGAAACGGGCAGCAGGTAGGCATTCGGCAGGAGCTGGGTGTAGTAGGCACCGATGCCCGTGAAGCCCGCACACAGGTGCACCTTGAGATATGGCATGGCAACAACAAGCTCAACCCCGAAGAGTGGATCAGCAGACAACGCTAATTTATTAATCCCCCGCCCGTATCCCTTTTAATATTTTCATAACTTTGCCTGCATATCCCATAAAAGACATCACTATGACACTTTTGTTTTCTCCTGGTCCTTTCGAAATCATTCTGATCCTGGTTATTGTGGTATTACTCTTTGGAGGTCGCAAGATCCCGGAGCTGATGCGTGGGCTGGGCAAAGGGATGAAGGAATTCAAGGAAGCCCAGAAAGATGAAGACAGAGAAGAAACTAAAAAAGAATAGGCCCTTTCTTCCTGCACCCAACCCCGTATTTACCCTGATTCCCCTTGCGTGATTTGAGCAGAAAAATCGCGCAAAATCCTCTTGTGCTTTTTTCACGAAATAATAAACTTTGTGATCCGTTATAAAGGCTCATGATTCGGGTATTTGCCATAACCCAGGCATGTTTTTTTACGTACACAACATTATCTGTTTACCAGCACAATTTCTATACACCCTTTATGCTCACAACGATGATTACTAAATTGTTTTATCCGGCTTTGGCCGTCATTATCCTCCTTACCTCATCCATCACTCCTGCAGGGGCACAGAGCGAAAACACCCCGGAAGCCCCCTGGGAGATCGCTGCCGATGACCCCATCGCTGCGATGCTCGACAGCCTTGCCAGGCTTACGGTTTTTCAGAATCTGGAAAGAAGGCTCGACCCCAATGCTCCTGAAAGTAAATTCCCTCCCGGGTTTGTGCCGCAGTATGATGATTCTGTTTACCTGGCGCGCATTGCCCACATGAATGCCTATTCTACCATTGATTTTGTATACAATGCCTATGTGCGGGGCTACATCAACCTGTATGCGCAGCGCAGACGCGATCTGACCGAACGTGTAATGGGGCTTGCAGAATTGTACTTCCCCTTGTTTGAAGAACAGCTTGACAAACATAACCTGCCTCTGGAGCTGAAATACCTTGCAGTGATAGAATCGGCCCTCAATCCTGTGGCCCGCTCCCGGGTAGGTGCTACCGGGCTGTGGCAGTTCATGTATGGAACCGGCAAGATGTATGGCCTTCAGGTAAACACCATGGTTGACGACAGAAGCGATGTGATCAAATCGACCATTGCAGCCTGCGAACACTTTGTGGACCTTTACCGTATCTACAACGACTGGAACCTGGTGCTTTGTGCCTACAATGCAGGCCCGGGCAACGTAAACCGTGCCATCCGTCGTGCAGGTGGGGTGCGCGACTTCTGGGCCATCCGCCATTATCTTCCCCGCGAAACCCAGAACTATGTACCTGCTTTTATGGCTGTAGCCTACGTTATGGAGCATGCTGCCGACCACAACCTGTTTCCCAACCCACCCATCTATACACATCTGGATATCGATACCCTGCAGGTGCGCCAGCAGTTGAGCCTGCGCACCGTAAGCAAGTTCCTTGATATTCCCCTGGATCACCTCAGGTATCTCAACCCTTCCTTCCGCCAGGACATCATACCCCACAACCCCAACCGCCCTTACTACCTGAGGATCCCCCGCGATTTCACAGGAGTTTTTATGGCCAATGCCGATACCATCTACAATCATCGCAGCCCCGAAGAAATAAGGCAGGCAGAACTGGCAGCCCGAGTTCAGGAAACCACCATACATGTGGTGCGCAGTGGTGAAGTATTGGGAAGCATTGCCCGACAGTACGGCACCAGCGTGGCCGAAATACAGCGCCTCAACAACCTCAGGGGCACAGTGATTCGTCCGGGACAGCGCCTTGTGGTGAGAGCCCCCGCCCGTACCACACCCACCACGGCAGCCACCCACGCCAATACCCACGTGGTGAAAAGCGGAGAAACCCTCGCCCTGATCGCAGGCCGGTACCGCGTTAGTGTGGCACAGTTGCAGGCCTGGAACAATCTATCTGGAACCGTAATACATCCCGGACAGAACCTTGTAGTGCGACAGCCCGCCAATACTGCAGGCCAGACAACACCCGCAACAGCTCAGGTACAGCAAACAGAAGAAGAACTGGATCTGGATGATGAGGAAGAGGATTTCAGAGAGTACATCTACTACACCGTGCAATATGGCGATACCCTCCAGGATATAGCAGCACGGTTTCAGGAGCTCACCATAGAAGACATCAAAGAGCTTAACGACCTCGCTCCCAACTCTCCCCTTGCGCCAGGACAACGACTGATTGTGGGTATCGAAGAATAAAAGAGCACCTCTACTACCATTCCAGGTGTTGCAGTGCTTTATTTTATGCAACAGGAATCGATAAGGAGGAGATCGCTCACAAAAGCAAAGTTTTTTAACTATTTTTGAACTCCGGATGCAATAATCATCCGGAGTTTATTGTTTTGTATATAATCCCAAAAACGAAACCCATGACAAGATATTTGCTGATTCTGATGGCCACCTTACTGCTTGGCTCATGCACAAGTGTTGAAGGCCCCCGCAAGCCTTCGGCAACAGGCAAAACCGGCGAGATGCTGGTAGTAACCCCCACTGCCCGCTGGAATGGCCATGCCGGAGATATCATCCGGGAGGCATTTGGCTCCGACATCCCTTTCCTGATGCAACCTGAGCCTCATTTCAACCTGATACAGATTGCTGAACAGGATTTTGTGAAGCTTTTTGAAACCCACCGGAATATCTTTTTCGTGGAGTTTGACAACAGTCTGGAAAGGGGAAAAATTGAGGTAAGTCGCCATGTGTGGTCTTACCCCCAGCGTGTGATCCGGCTCAAGGTACCCGATGAGGCTGCCCTGCAACGCATCATGGATGCCAACACGGAAGAATTTATCACCCTTTATCTGGAAACGGAGCGCGAGCGCCTGATTAATGCATACAGCCGGATGATGAACCATGGTGCCCGTAATGTGATCCGTGAGAAATTCGGACTGGATATCACCGTACCGGAAGGTTATTTTATTGCCAAAGTAGAAGAGGATTTTGTTTGGCTACGCCAGACCGGTACCCGCGATGACATTGAGCTGGGGTTAATGATTTCAGTATTCCCCTATACCGATGCTACTGCAGATTTTGCACCCCAAACCATCTGGGATCGCCGAAATACAATGACCCGCCTGCACATCCCCGGCTCACTGCCCAACAGCCATATGACCACCTATCCCGATATTCCCCCCGTATTCCGCGAAATAAACTTCAACGGGAAATATGCCATGGAAGGGAGAGGATTCTGGCGTATGCACAACGACTTTATGGGCGGGCCCTTTGTAAGTATCACTTTTGTAAATGAAAACAAAGGGCAATTGGTTAATCTCGATGGTTTTGTGTATCGCCCCAACAGAGATAAGCGCGATCTTCTGCGCCAGGTGGAGGCACTCATTTACAGCGTAAAACCGTATGTGCCGGGCCAGGACCAGGAGGAAAGTGAAGAGATTTCCTGAGTAACATAACGCTGCAACGCCGCATTAATACAACTGAAACACCCAGACCACCCGGGCAAAACCCGCGGATACGGAGGTCTGGGTGTTTCTTTTCCGGATTACACATTTGCAATCAAGGGTTCAAAAGAAGTAGGATTTGCAAAATTGGATGTTAACCCATGTCCGCTTCAATTACGGCATCAACTCTCTGAACGCAAAACTCCCCGGAATGATACCCACCCTGAAAGTATCTATGGGTGTGGTCTGGGGCGAAAAGCGGTACACTATTCCTGGCTGCACCATATCAATGGCATCGCCCACATAGATCTCCGAGGATACAGGATCGATGCCCAGTGCCCGGTATCCGGCTGCTGCATTGGCCGGGTAGGGGCTTTCGATGACAGGCTGAGGCAAAGCTTCAGAAAGTACAGGGTGGCGATACACATGCCGGTTGATAAAGTACAAAGTATCCCCGGTGCCGTTGATGCTGAGGGATCGGGGATGATCGTGAAGCCCGAACCGGAATACTTGTTCGATCTCCCTGCTGTGTGCATCAATGCGCAGCAACCCGGGGGCCTCATGTCCGTAAGGGCTTCCGGCAAAACCTCCATCGGTGAGCACCCATAGTTTATCAAAACGATCGAGCACCATCGACTGTGGCTGTTTAAGTACTTCTATGGTTTCGATCCACTGGTCGGTTTCGGTATCAATCACAAGAAGGGTATGGTCAAAACTCCAGCAATTGGTATATAAATATTTGCCCACCTGTATCATCTGCTCGGTGGGGTGCTGATAGAAAACCGAACCCGGGTTATTTACTTCGATACTGCCGGTAACCTCAAAGGTAGTCGGGTTGACTATGGCAATGGCTTTGGCGTAAAGGTCCGAAACATAGGCTTTCTCATCACTCAACACATGCATATAACGCGGAGAGGTAAGACCGGTTATTTTGCCTCTAAGTTGAAAATTTTCCAGATCAACTACATAGATGCGCCCGCTGTTATTGATCACAATATAGCCCAGTCCATTGTGCTGGGTCATCGACAGAGCTACGTCGCCCAGAGGAAGCCCGTTGGTGTTGAAAAAAACATCATTTACAACACGCCTTTCCGCCGGATCATAAAAACTCAACGAGGCATTCCCATACATAAAATTACCTTCGTTGATAACGAACACCCCAGAAACCGCAATATCGGGTGGTTGGGTTTGCCAGAGCGAATCATCGTCCATGCAACCCTGCAGACACACCATGGCCCAAAAGGTAATCACAACAAATCGTACTTTTTTCCATCCGGGTCTCATCTTAGCTGTGTTTTCAGGGTGAGCAAAAAGTTCCTTCCGGGCATAGGGCGGTACAAAACGGTATGATAGGTTTCATCAAAAAGATTGTAGATCTTCAATCCAGCCTGCATATCCCAGCTCCCCAGCTGCCATTGTTTGCCCAGTGCCAGATCATTCATAAAATAAGGATAGAGCCAGTTGCGCCGGCTCGGATCGTTGCTGGAAGTAGTAAAACGTTCGCTATAGGAGTTATGCTGCCAGGCCACAGAAAACCCTTTGTACTCCATATAAACCATCAAATTGCCTGAATGCACGGGAATAAAAACCAACTGTTTTCCGTAGGATTGATCGCCCCAGACCAGGGGGTCACCGTAGTTCAGTGCCCTGGTAAGAGAGTAGCTGGCCAAAAGTCTGTACTGGAAATCTCCTGCTTCACCCCATAGCTGGCCATGAGCTTCCAGCCCCTGCGACAGCACCCTTCTGATGTTTTGTGGCTCCCAATACCCTTTAAAGCTGGGAACCCAAACGATCCAATCTTTTATGTCGGAGCGGAACAGAGTAAACTCGGTGCGAAAATGGGTTTTACCCATCAGAAGTTGATTTTGTGTGCCCACCTCAAGGGTGATACCTTGCTCGGGTTGGAGGTCAGGATTTCCTCCCGGCAACCAATACAGATCGTTGAGAGAAGGGTGGCGGAAGTTTCGGGCAATACTGGCTTTGAGCACCCATGGAATTTCTTCAGATGCCAGGTAATCAAACCCCAGGAATGGGATCAGGGGAGACAGAACTCCACCTACTAACTCCTGGCGCAACATAAGATTAAGGTTCAGGCGAGGTACAGGCTGATTTTGCAGGGCAATGAGCATCGAGGCATCCTCCCTGCTGGTCTCGTAGCCTGTGCGGGTTACGGTGTCGCGGGTATGCACCCTGTGATGATCCACATTGAGGGTCCCTTCCACAGCCCACCGCTGTCCCAGCTGCCTCGAATAGCTGGCATACTGAAGGAAACTGCGCTGATTGCTTTGCGAAAACACAGCAGCAACAGGATCCTGCCCGCTTACGGGCTGAGTGAGGGTATAATCCAGGTTCCTTGCTGCAAAACCACTGCGTAAGGTAACCTTTTCCTTCTCCCCATACCACTGCCAGCGTGCCACCAGCTTCTGAACCTGATCAGACTGCTGGCTGATGTTGGCATTTTCTGCCCCTTCATAGCTGATTACCCGCGGTATACCCCGCCGGGCCCATTGCCCCCACCATTGCACCGACAGAACCTGGTCGGAGGCAGGTTGCCAGTACAACTCCTGCAAGGTACCATAGCGAGTGAAGGCCGCATTTTTGTTGGTATCTACCGGATGTACCCTCTGCCCGTTTTCCATGCTGGCAATGGTGCGGTTTACAAAGGTATAGTCGTTTTCCGAATGGTTGTAATACATCCTTGAGCGCCATTGCACCTTGCGGTTTCCCAGCGAAAGCAGCAGAAACTGATCCCAGGTGGAGTAGCTGCCTACCCCCTGCATGTAGGCCAGCTGGCGCTGGTTGCTCCAGTCGGCCTGATTGGTAAGGTTGATGCTGCCGCCCAAACCTCCGCTCTGGTCAGATACTGAAGCAGAGCCATGTTTGAGGGTGATATCGTCGATGATATAAACGGGTATCAGCGAAAAATCGACCATCCCCAGCATGGGGGAGTTGATGTTGATCCCGTTCCAGTTTACCTGAGTGTGCGATGGAGCTGTGCCACGAAATGAAGCCGTGGCCAGTGCACCCCTCCCATGGCTTTTGATGTAAACCGGGGTGTTTTCCGAAAGCAACTCCGATAGCGACAGGTGAAGCTTCTGCCGCAGTACCAGTGTATCCACACGGGTTTGCTTCATTCCGGCAGTCTCCTTCTGGAAAAACCGATCGGCACGTACCTGCACCTCTCTGAGCTCTATAATGGTGTCGTGCAGCGATTGTGCCTGCACGGCAGAAGCCATGTGCACAAAAGCAAGCAGCAGCAAAACCACCCCCACAAACCAAACCTTCCTTCTGTTGCGAACGGTTTGCACTGTCATGGTATTACGATATGTGAGCACAGTAAGAAGCATGAAAAGGGGCTAGCGGATCAGTATCTTTTGCTGCGTGGTTCCTTTGGAACTCACAATACTTACAAAGTAAACACCCGCCTGGAAATGCTCCAGACCAACGCGTTGTAACCCGCTCGGATGCAAAAACGACATATGGACCTTACCATTCAGATCGCTGATTCTGATGGTGGCAGGCTCTTCCAGTTCAATATTCACGTAGCCTGAAGCAGGGTTGGGGAAAACTCTGGCCCATGGAGCTGCAGTATATTCTGTTTGATGGGTAGACGGATCGAGCAAGACCGAAACCTGGGCAGAAATATCAGGATTTTCCTGCAGGAATGCAGTAAGGATCAATTCTCCCGATACGTCGAAATGAAGTTGGTTGTTTTCATCCACCCATGCCCCGGGCAAATTTGATGACCATTGAATGGTTCTTTGGGGCTGCCATCTCCCCCGGTGAAAGGCAAAGGCTTCAAGCGGATAGGGGCTGCTGCTGAGGGTCCGGGGAAGATCTTTCACCACTACCCTATCCAGTATGCCGGTAATACTGCTGTTGGGTTCCACCATCACCGCCCCGGTTATTTCCGTGGAAACTTCCCCCAGCCATCCTCCATCGTCGAGCATGGCGGTTTGCACTTTTATAAAGTGAATCTCATCCAGCTCCACATAGTTTCCCTGGGCATCCACGGCCCAGCTGATATCGAAACCATCGCCACCCCCGTTTTCTATGGCTGAGGTATAAGGATTGGCAGGCACATGAAAGGGAGCCTGCCCCCTTGGGGTATTATCGGCATACCCGAAAGCCCTGCGAAAGGATTTGATAAAAGCCGGATTGCTATGATCCATCGCACCGGCTATTCGAGTACCGGCAAGCGTGTAATGGTCGGACGGGATATGCGGAAAAATCTCCGCATCAGGATAATAGGGTTGGGTATGCATACTTTTGGCAAAAACAAAACCCTCGTTCCCCAGGTTGTCTTCCCACGGTACATCTGCGGCGGCCTCGGTGTGGGGATTAAAATAGGTAACCTGGTAGTTGTGATGAGTGGAGGAGAAAAAATAATCGCTCCCGGCCAGCTGGTACCACGTGTCGTCGGGGAGGCCGTTCTGGTTTTCGTCTTTCATTACCCAAACGGTTGCAGGCTCCGACCAGGTTTCCAGTGGGTTGCCAAAGATAATAAAGTCCACACCAAAGGGGTGATCGGGATGGTTTAGCACCGGATGCTCAAAGCGAAACACCACATAGCCTCCCCAGGCCCCCAGGCTTAGCATTCCGGTAAGAGTACCCACAATGGATTGGGCAGATTCGGGCAAACCCGCGGGCCCTTTGTTGATAAACTGCCCGGGTGCAGGGGTATACTCAAGCACCTGGTAAATATAGTGGGGCTGCGACTGCACCGACAGAGCCGGTAAAACCAACAGCAATAGCCCAAAATAAAATCTTGACATGATAACTCTTTTTTGGTTTGGGATACCCCCGGATCTCTTCTCTTTGCTCAATGCACAGGATAAAAAGATCAGAGGGCATCCGAAGTATTTTTATTGTTTGATAAGAGCAAACGTCCTTACGGTTGTCTGATCTGCTATCCTAACCATGTAGGTGCCTGCAGGCAAACCCGTAAGGTCAAGGGTCTGCGTTCCACTACTGATTATATTTTGCAACACCTGCTGCCCCATGGGATTGTACACACTTAACCGGGCCGGAGAAGTCCCCCCATATACTACCTGAACCACCCCAGAAGTGGGGTTGGGAAACACCTTACATGCTGCAGCATCCACTGCGGCTATACCTGTGCCCGGCAACACGGATACGGTAAAACTCTCCGAAACACTTTTGCCGTTCGATATTGCTTCAAGGGTAATAACTGCCTGTCCACTTTGGTCAGGGGAAAAGGAAAGCACCAACGACCCATTGTGCAATAACGTTTGCACCAGGTCAGGATGGGTGTTTTCTGCAAGGGTAACTAAAATATCTTCATCATTGTCATCGGGATCTGAAAAAACACCTGCCAGCGATACAGTCAGGTCAGGAGCATTTGCATCTACTGTAATATCTTCCAGAGCATTGAGTACAAAAGGAGCCAGATCGGGTATTACAAACACATGATCGATAGCAAAATAAGAGGGAGTATTCATACCCCAGGCACCGGTATCACTTGAGGTTAGGGTAAACACCAGGCTGTCAACTTTGCCCAGAGATTCCAGCTCCAGCCACTGCCAGGTTTCCACAATGTAATCTTTAAGGTTATTTTCGAATCGATAGTCGGCAAGGTAAAAGTCCAGTGATTGGGTATCAGAGCCATTGCGCCTGCCGGTAATGGTGAGCTTAAGCCAGTCGGGGTCGTCTCCGGTTTCTCCTCCAAATTTTTTGGCAAAACTATCGCCATGCTTCATGGATAAAGCGGCAAAGGTAGTATTGGTTACAAACATCCCCCGTACAGCGTGCGCCGATGGATTGTTGTATTTCATTACCGATCCGGTAGCGGGCACAAAACTTACTGCATAATTGTCTGGCTCTTGTTCCGATCCATCCATTCCCCTTCCGGTAATGGCACTGTATTGATTGTCAAATCCCGGGGTTGTATTATCGGTAATATTAGAATAGGCCCATCCCATCCATGAACCCCATTGTGTATTGTAAGAATTGGGGAAAAACAGTAGGTCTGTTTCGAACCCTCCACTCAAATCCGATCCGTTCCAGAAACTTTCCTGGGCAAGGTTCAGCTCAGAGAAATCCATAAAATGATAATCGCCTTCAATTACCGGCATGGCTCCAGTCAGGAAATCCGCAACAGCCTCATGATTGTTGTGGGTTGCGGTGATATGGATGCGGGTTTGTCCGGCCTCCAAAAAGGTAAGTGTCAGCAAATGCTCCTGCAGTTGGGTCTGCACCACATTGCCAAACGCGTTGAAGGTAACTTCATAGGCAGGTGTGCCTTCAGAAAGTGTCTCAAAAACATCAGCCAGATCAATCACCAGCGGCTGTTGCCCCACATAACCCATAATGTTGGGCTGAGGCAGGGCAACAATGGAGGGGGGAGTTTTGGAAATGCTCACAATCGGACGGCCGAAACCAAGCAAAAAGGCTTCATTTCCGGGCCCATGCAAGGTAATATCGCCACGGGCATGGATGTAGGTAAGCCAGTCCATGCCATCGGAAGTAGATGCCAGCACCTGGTAGTTCAATCCATTGCCCGGGTTACCATTCCACAGAGCAATGAATTTATCGGGGTTATGGTTGGAGTTAAACAAAACGTTCCCTGCATCATCAACCGAACAGTCGTAGGCACCGGAGGGCAAACCGCTGAGCTGGGTTCCGGAGGAAAGTGTGAGGTAAGGAAGTCCGGGCTGATCTATCACATCTGCTATATCTTGCGCAGCCCAGCGATAAAGACCATTGCTCCCGGAAAAGAAATAGGTGGCGTAATACAGGTTACCCTGGCCATCCATTGAAAAACCCGCAGGGCTACCACCTGTTTCAATGATTTTTCGATGATTGTTTGCCACTGTATCCAAAAGGAATATGGCATTGGGGTCTGACCAATTGCTGCTGTTGGGCCCTGATACAAGTATGGCATTGCCCGTGAAATTCAGATCCATATTGCCCGCAAGCGTGGCCTTATGGTGCCATTGCCCTGTGGCCAGATCTATCCTGAAAATCCGGTCGTCGGTATTGCCAGAGGTGGTAAAACCTGCCCAGAGTTGAGCTCCATCGGGCGAAACTGCTACAAAGGAAGGCCAGCCGTTGTAGCCTGCCGGACGGTTGGTAGAGAAAATCTCCTGTCCGCTTTCCAGGTTAAAACCCTTGATCTGGTTTCCGGTGTTGGCATATAGCACGGATCCGGCGACATCGAATGAAGAGAATGTAGAAAACTGTGCAAGAACCTCCTGTACCTGGTATCCGGCAGCAGGCTGCATGTAGCTCTGGGCCTTCGCAGACAGGGATGCTGCCATCCAAAGGAAAAGTAAAACAAACAACATTCTGCAAGAGAGGGGCAAAAGCCCTGTGTTGTTCTGATACTTATCCTCCCCTGAAGATGGGGCCATCAGAATTAAACCTGTTTTGTGTTTGAACAAATTGTAACGAGATAAACCATTCATTTTTTATTGGGATTAATAGTGATAAATGGTAACCCGCGGGAAAGATTTTCAGAGAGGAACCCTGCTTATATACGATGCAGGAATTTCAATCTGTGGCTTTTCACCCGAAAGCTACGTATTGATTTACTGATCTGGCAGGTCTTCTGACTTTCCTGGTTGGTCTGCTCCTTCCCATTCCGCCAAAGCGGAACAGTGGATTTGTGCAGTCAACATCTTCCCGCATGGGCGGGATCAGGATCACAGCTACGGGGATAGTTCCGGATTCTAACCGGATTCCCTATTAATCTTATAAGAACCAAATCAGGGACAAAGGTAATATCTTTCGGGTATGGACGGAGGGTAAGCAGCAAAGTTTTTCAGGGCACAAAAAAAGAGACCCACGCAATCCTAAAGAATTTTGTGTGGGTCTCTTAATTTTCCTGGTGACTCCGGAGGGACTCGAACCCCCAACCGACAGAACCGGAATCTGCTATTCTATCCAATTGAACTACGGAGCCTTTGGGTGTGCAAAATTACTAAAATTTACTTATGTGGGTGCTTTTTTGCGTTTATTCTGTAAGTTGAAGTTTATGGAAAGAAACTCCCTCTGCCGAGGTCAATCGGAGGATATACATACCAGCATCCAGCGATGACAACTCCAGCAATACTTCATTTTGCTGAAACTCGCGGGACAGCCATATTCGTCCGGCAAGATCGAAAAGCTCCACCCGCATCAATGTATGCGAGCTCACAAGGTATACTTTGTCCCTGGCTGGATTGGGATAAACCCTGAGAGTCATGGGAGTAATTGTTTCCCATCGGGTGTCATCCACAAGCAGAACGACTGTCTCCTCAATATCCTGATCCTCGATCCATACTTGTCCGCTGGAGGGGAAGTACCCCTGCAATGATACTTCGTAAGAATAAGCTCCGGGTAATAGTTCGGTAAAGGCATACTGCCCTGAGGGCATCAACTCTCCATTGAGCTTGAGTTGTGCTCCGGCGAGCGGCTGTTGCTGCGAATCTTTTATAACAAAGGTGAGCGAAAAAGTTTGTTGTATAAAAAAGGCGCTAAGGGTATGATCGGAAGTAACATTTTCGAAAGTATAGATCGCTACCGCTCCCACATCTTCTCCATCCACCATTACCGTCGAAATGGCATAGCCCGGATAGGGTGTGATGGTGAAGGTTGGGTCGGAGCCCCAGGCTACCTGCACATCTCCATCGGGACTGATGCTGCCGCCGGGACCTGCGCTGGCGGTGATGGTATAAACGAGAGCCTCAAAGTTGGCTGTAAGGGTATGATCGGAAGTAACATTTTCGAAAGTATAGATCGCAACAGCCCCCACATCTTCCCCATCCACCATTACCGTCGAAATGGCATAGCCCGGATCGGGTGTGATGGTGAAGGTTGGGTCGGAGCCCCAGGCTACCTGCACATCTCCATCGGGACTGATGCTGCCGCCTGGTCCGGCGCTGGCGGTGATGGTATAAACGAGAGCCTCAAAGGTGGCTGTAAGGGTATGATCGGAAGTAACATTTTCGAAAGTATAGCTCGCAACAGCCCCCACATCTTCTCCATCCACCATTACCATCGCAATGGCATAGCCCGGATCGGGTGTGATGGTGAAGGTTGGGTCGGAACCCCAGGCAACTTCTACCTGCCCGTCGGGGCTGATGCTGCCGCCGGGTCCGGCGCTGGCGGTGATGGTATAAACGAGAGCCTCAAAGGTGGCTGTAAGGGAATGATCGGAAGCAACATTTTCGAAAGTATAGCTCGCTACCGCCCCCACATCTTCCCCATCCACCATTACCATCGCAATGGCATAGCCCGGATCGGGTGTGATTATAAAGGTTGAGTCGGAACCCCAGGCCACCTGCACGTCGCCAGCGGGACTGACAACTCCACCGGGGCCGGCACTGGCGGTGATGGTAAAAGTAAGAGGCTGAAAAACAGCCAGAACAGTATGGTCAGCAACAATGTTTTCAAAGGTATAGCTTTGCACCGGGCCCACACTTTCACCATCCACAATCACGTCAAACAGAAAATTACCTTCCTGTGGAGTAATAAGAATGGTAGTGCTGCGGTTTTGCATTACCCATTGTGAGGGAGAAACATTGCCATTGCCCTGTACCTGGGTTTGCACATAAAAAAACTGGGGTTGAAATCCTTCCAGGGTGAGAGGGTTCAGGTTGTCTGCATCGAGCCAGTCGTGCAGACGGGTTGCTGGTGTTCCGCCGCCGATCCATGAAACGGCAAAGCGGCCATACCAGTCGGGCAAGGTATTCCCACATGCAGCCTGACCTCCATGCAGCTGCCCCAGGATACGTCCTTGCTGATCCAGCAGGGGAGATCCGGAAGAGCCTCCTTCGGTAGTGGTGCCCGCATCCCACGACTTAACCCTCCAGTGGGTATCGAATTCCTTGTTCAGATTGCCATAGCCCCACACCTGCAAGCTATCTGTAGACCAGGAGAACTTCTTGATATCTCCCCTGGGATGATGGATGGCCACCACAGAATCCACCGTCACCGGATCTTCTGTTCGGTTCCAGCCCAGGTAGTAGGGGTTGTACTCGTAGGGCGGCAGGTGATTGAGCTCCAGCAACCACATGTCAGAACCCGTCTTAGAGGTATTGTTGTAGGAAAACCTGGCCCGTTGTACCGTACCCGACAAGGCCTGGTGGGGCGGCGATACAGCAGGGTTTTCGCAGGTAAGGCTTTGCCAGTTAAACCAAACCACTACCGTGGATGGAGTTCGGAAACAGTGGCTGGCCGACAGGAAATATGGGGTGCCATCGTTACGTGTGTTGTTGATTAAGGCCCCTGTGCAAAAGGAATTGCTCCCTACCAACATCAGGGCTACTGCCCGGGCTTCGTCCTGGTATTGCTGGGCTACATCGCAGGCCACATTGATATTGCAGAAGCCGGAGTCGCCAAAAGCCTTCTCCTGAAGCAAGGTTGCAGACCGGTAACCGTAGGTGATCTGAGAAAGCACAACTTCCGACTTTCCTTTATTTTCAAGGGGTTGTACCCACTCCACCACGATAGATTCCGCAAAAATAAGGCTGGTGGCAAAATAACCATCGGGCTGGTTGTTGCGGTGGTCGAACGCTCCCAGGATGTGTTGTCCGCAGGAACTGTAAACAAAAAGCCGGTCCCCCTCTTCAAGGCGAAAAGGGTAAAAAACCAGGTTAAGGCTTTGTGCTCCCGGGCTATGCAAACCCAACTGCCAGAGAAAATGTTGGTCGTCTATCTGGCTCCATTGGCCCGAATTACCGGGATGCAGATCCAGGGCAATATTTTCGCCAAACCGCCAGGGCACATCAGCCAGAGAATCGAAAAGAGAATCTTCCCGGGCCAGCAACATAAGATCGGGAGGGGCCACCTGGTAAAAACCGGTAGACATGATCTTTTGAGAAGTCGACAACCCTGGCGGCATTCCTCCCTGCATAAGCTGAGAAAAAGCCGGAGCAGAACAAAGGAGCAAAACCAGGAAAATTATGTTTGGTGAGAGTATTTTCATTTTTGGTGGGTTATTAGGCAAAGTTAGCAGAATTTTAAACATGTTCACAACAGGATTTAGCAAGGCCACCTTTGCCTCAGCAGGATGGTGAAGAAAAGCGGGTTTTGTGTTATCTTTGGGGGCTAAAAAAAATATCATCATGGAAGATTTTCGCAATACACCTGTCCTTTCGGACGAAGAGATTCACCAGCAGGTAAAAAGCCTTCTTACGGGCCTGCCCACGGGCTCAGAGCGCAAAGTGAGCCTGGGCAAGATCATGGGATTGATCGATCTGACTACCCTCGAGGGTGCTGATACGGATGAGAAAGTTATCAATATGTGCAAAAAGGGAATGGGTATAGAATCCCTGGGACTGGGTTTGCCCAACGTGGCTGCCGTTTGTGTGTATCCTACCCTGGTAAGGGTTGCACGCAAAACCCTCGAAGGCAGTCGTCTGAATGTGGCTGCAGTGGCAGGAGCGTTTCCCGCCGGACAATCGCCTATCCACATCAAAGTAGCCGAAGTAAAATACACAGTAGAAGAAGGAGCCGATGAGATTGATATGGTAATCTCGAGAGGAAAGTTCCTGGAGGGAGAATACACCAGGGTCTTTGATGAAATTGCAGCCATCAAGGAAGCGTGTGGTGATGCACATCTGAAGGTGATCCTGGAGACAGGAGAGCTGCAAACGGCTACACTCATCAGAAGAGCCAGCGACATTGCCATCAAGGCAGGTGCCGACTTCATCAAAACCTCCACAGGTAAAGTGCAGCCCGCTGCTACCGAACATGCCATGGTGGTTATGCTGCAATCCATAAGAGATCATTACCAGGCAACCGGAAAAATGGTGGGGATCAAGCCCGCCGGCGGAATTGCCGATGCAGAAACGGCTCTCAGGTATTTCACACTTACCTCTGAAGTGCTGGGCCAGGAATGGCTCAACAAGGACTGGCTGCGCATTGGTGCCAGCCGACTGGTGGATGTGATCATTGAGGAAGTGAAAAACAACGCATAGAGCATCAGCGGGAGGATTTAAACCCCATCGACCGGCGCATCCCCTCATAGTGCCGCCGGTACCAGCTTCTGTCGGACAGGCGGGCAAAGACGTAGTTTCTTGCCTGCCTGTTCCACATTACACGCATCGGAAGTACAATATATTTCTGCAGGAGCATTATCAAGATCATATACAGCCTCCTTTTTCGGTGCCCCATTTGCATCACCCATTCGTGCCGGCGAGTTAACCCCCCTCCTCCCCTTTTGCGGCGGATCGGCTCCGGTTCAGGTATGCCAAAGGTTCTGTACATCAGCTTTTGCCAGGCAAGGGAGGCCGAAGGGTAGCACCCCCATGTGCGAAAAACCTCCTCCAAATCTACCTCACGCCCCAGAAGCAACAGGTCATACAGATCGCGCAGCCCTGTGCGGGCATGATAGTGGCCACTGTGCATCAGTTGCGCATGGATAAAATTGTGTGCGATCCGGCGCGGCATATCCATCACCCAAAACCCGGGATGCTTGCGGCTGGGTACTGCAGTATCGAATACCTGAGATGCCGGCAGGCACTTCTGGTAAAGAAACTGAACAGGTTGCCGGTGGATCTCCACCCCTGCCACATGACCGGGATGCAACAAAATGGGGTAGTGCATAGTGGATTCGAAAGCCCTCGGATTGAAGGGTTTTTGTGTATGATAACCCTGCCCATGCAACAACCCGGCAGCCTCCACCATCTGATCCGATGGCACAAGTATGTCAATATCATATACCATCCTCTCCCCCACATCATTGTATATGCCATCGAGCATATTTCCAGTGCCCTTCATCACCACAAACGGAATATCAACCAGTATTTCTCTTAATTCCTCAAGCTGGCCAAGTATCTTTTGGTTGCGTTCCTGGTTGAGCAGATATACCTCCGAAAGGTACAGGCTCAGATCTTCAGGAAGAAACTTCAGCAATCCGTGTCTTTGTAAGGCGGCATACACCGGGGGAAGCATCAGCTGGTTGCTGAGGGTATATACCCACTGCTCCCATTGCCGTTGGGATTGGGGCATGTTGCCAGCAAGATGCACTGCAGGTGCCTGCTTAAAATCGAGCGCAAGCACCGAAGCTGCCAACCGGTATGCCTGTAGCGGGTTCATGGTGTATCCATCAGTTTTTGCATGGCCGCAATGGCTGCGGCATTATCGTGGTACTGCAACTGGTAGCAGGGCAGCTGGCAGAACCAATCGAGCCAGGCTTTGGCGGTTTCGGGGCGATCGCCCACCCACGATTCGGGCAGAAACAACTGCATGGCACGCTCTGTGGGAAGAGCCTCCAGGTTGCACCCAGCCCCTGGGATGTAGTTTACAAAACACAGCGCCTTTGCGGCTAAAGGCTCCGGGAGTTTAAAGCTGGGAGGCGGATCGATATAGCCTGTTTTGCCATGGGTTCGATGAAAAGGAGGCACCCCGGGCAAGGGCCAATGCGATACCTCCTTCAGGCAAAGGGAGGCAGGAAAAGGATACACCCGCGATTTCTCAACCGGCACAAAATCGTCGGAGTAAAAACCAAACCCATGCTGCAACAGCATGGCCGCCAGGGTACTTTTGCCTGAACCACTGGGAGAAGCCAGCAACAACACCTTACCATTGCGCTCTACAGCAGAAGCATGCAACAAGCCCGTCCAATGGCGTTCATCCAGATCGTAGAACGCACTGGCCATTTTCACGAACAACAATCTTTTCTGCTGGGGGTATTCATCGGTAGTAAAACATTGCAGCTGCTGTGTCCGTATGCGCAGTGCATAGCGCTCCCGGAAGGGAAACACCTCGAATACAGGCCCTCCGGCAGCAGGTGTGCAGGCCAGATGTGCCAACGAAGGGTGAATATAGTGATCGAGCAAGGCACTGCCATAGGTAATGCCAAAATGCATTCCGGCAAAGGAATAATAGCGTGTTTTGCTTTTTTCCAGCATAACGTGGGCTACTTCCTCCGCATCGCGCGAAAAATCTGGCAGTTCAAACTCTGGTTGGTAAAGCTGCCGCAGAGAGAGATAAATGCCGGAGACCTGCTGCTGCGCCTGCTCCCACGCAACACCCCACCGGGCTGCAAAGGAGCGGGCTGCTTCCTCTGCCCCTACTCCTTGCTCATATAAAAGAAAGATGAACCATTGAGGTTCATCTAACTGTAACCACTGGTTGCTGGGAGCAAACCAGAGAATATGTTTGCGGTTAACTTCTTTGTGAAGGTATTCCACTTGGGTTGTTTTATGCATCCAACGTATTCAAGGTTTCTGCAAGGACGATCAATGCATTGCCCAATATCCGGGGCTATAAGGGATCAATCCCAATCATAATCGCCAAAACCACCACCTCCTCCAGGCAGGCCACCAGGATCTCCGGGATTTTCCGGATCAGGACTTGTTTGTGCGTGAACCTTTGTGGGATTGTTTAACAACAAAAACATGGTTGAAGATGCAAACGCAGCATAACCCATCCTGCGGATGGCATCACGACGTGAGATGCCATCCTGCTGGGTATTCTCTGGATTTTTATCTTTCCTTATTTTTTTATTCATCATACTAATCTCCTTCCAAATCAATCTATCAACAATTTGTGCACCGCATTTGTTTCGGGTCCCTGGAGGCTGATAATGTAAACCCCTTTGTGAAGCCCCTGGATGCTGAAAGTGTTGAAGTACCCGGCATTAAGAACCTCTGTCCTAACTACCCGGCCCAGCATATCCCATAGCATCATCTGGGTGTTCTCTCCAACAAAACCATCAATAACAATCCGGTTTTCAAAGGTATAGAAAATTAGATTATCTCCGGCAAGGTTTTCATCGATCTGAGAGGTAGTTTCTGTAAATCTTACTGAAATTTGCAGCTCACCGGTAAGTTCTTCAACGAAGAATTCCTCTCCGGTATTGTGGGTATCGATTTGCTGATTAAGGCTCCAGTGCATGAGAGTATAGCCCGGGACAGCTTTCGCACGCAAATGGATTGAACTTCCATGGGCAAGCCATTGGCCATTTTCTATGGGTTGTCCGTCCGACCATGCCTGAATATCACCCCGGGTGTCTTCTGCCATGAAATATACAGGATAGTACCTCTCTTCTCCCAGGGTAAACAACACCTTATAGTAACGGATATTCTTTCCGTTTTCGGCAGTTACCTGCACATAGGCTGTGCGATAACTATCATCCCCCGTAAGATCAACCGCCTGGTGAACTTCCACAAGGGCTGCAGGATGAGATGCCATTGCATCAACCACCGGAATAACAGTTGTGTTCTCTGGGAGGTTCAAATGGTAAAAAGTCCTGTGAGGTTCGAAGTTCTCCAGTGAAACACCATTGACCAGCAGATCTGCCAGGTGGGCATCATCGGAAAGTGTGGATGTGAAAACAGCCCAAACACTGAGATGATCCTCCAATGCGGAAACCGTTAAAACACCTTCTCCATTGTTCTTATGCACCTTTCCGTTTACCATCCAGTGATCGAAGGCATGGTTGTTTTCTGCAATAGCTTCAAAAGCAACCATGGTGCCTTCGGGCAGGTTGGAACCAGACTCAATGGTTGACTGACCAGCAAAGGCCTGCACGCTTCCCATTTCAGAATCTGCTCCATAGTTTACAGTATAAAACTGTCGGGTATCGATCATGTGAATAAAGAACCGTCCGGTGGGCTTGGGGTCTTTAGCAGCTGCCACATTAATAGTGTATGAAGACTCTCTGAGGCTAACCCATGCTCCTGTCTGGGTATCTTCCAGCATCGGATATAAATAGGACGGCAACTGGGTCTCTGCAAGCGATAAAGTTACAGAACCACCAGCGGGATGCAGGAAGCCTACGGGGATCACCATAGTATTGTAACCTTCTGTGGGCAAAGCCTGGATACCCAGTCGAAGATCCATACTGCCATCCACCATGCTTGTGAACAATTGGAAATTTGAGTCCTCTACAAACATGGCTGCATCATAGGTAGCATCAAAGCCTTCGGTCATCCTTTCATTGAAATTAACAAAGGTTTGTGCCCTCCTGGAACCACTCAGGGCGATCATCCTGAATCCATACCATTGTTCTGACATTTGATTTTCCTTGTAAAAATCATCAGTCTGATGCGTACGCATGGGCTGGGTAAAGGTAATTTTACTGTTAAGGTCTTTGGCCTTTACAATGAACCCCTGTCCGGAGGAAATGTAGTTTTTGTCATTGACCGTTTGGGTGTTATTTATGATATGATATCTGAAACCAGCAGGTAAATCAGGATCATATAAATAAATTGCTTCGTATCCCAGTGCCAGTTGTGATTGATTCACACTGAGAAAATCCTGCACCGTGGATGCGGCAGAACGTGCTCCAATGGATGAAGCATACGGATTTCCTAGGCCGTTCCATCCGAAAGCGCCTTCATTAAATGGAATATTTACCACAAATTCACTTTGGCGCAAAGTACCCCTGAAAACAACAAACCCGTTGTTGTTGATATAAATGGAATAAGCCCTCCCTCCCAAGAGATTACCGGCGGTTGCCGGGGTGTAAAAGGGAGCCCAACCTGAGGCGGGGTCATAATGACGAATGGCATACTGCTGTGTAGGCGCGTGGTAGAATATATCAGGATTGGCGGCCAGGAAGCTTTGTATACCCATACCCGAAACCGGTGGTGCCATCACATGGGTTTTTCCTCCGGACATGTACCGATGCACTGTAGCCTGCACCCCGGCACTGTTGTGAATAAAAGAAGCTGTGTTTTGCGCATTGGATTGCAGGATCAGGCCATTCACTCCGGCATTGTTTACAAAGCTTCCGGTGGAGGTGAGCCTTGCGCCGGGCTCCAGGGTCATAACGGCTCCACTTTGTACGCGGATGTCGCCCGGGGCAGTCACTTCTGAGTCGGTGCGCATCAGGAAAGAACCGTTGTTGTTGATGGTAAGACGGCCACCCGCATTGATAGCAAGGGTGGTACCCTGTTCCATCACCAGATCTTTCACCGTACGCAGTTCGCTGATTACCGGGTAGCGGCTCAATCCGGCAGGGATCCGCACCGGGCTCTGGCCATCGGGCACTACGTTGTTTTGCCAGTTGCCTGCAACGCCCCAGGAGGCGGAAACCGCTCCGGTCCAGATAGACTCTGTTACAACCTCAAATTCCACTGCCTTGTCCTGCTCAGAAATATTATCTGCATCAACGATAATGAAATCAAAATACTCGCCTTTAGCCAAACCCGCAACGGGCTCGATAGTAAAGGTTACCTGGTCTCCGTTGAAGGTAAGGGGGCGTGGCTCCCAGTCAACGATTTGAAAATCGCTTCCTGGACCACCAATCAGAGTAACCGAAAGGTTGTTGATGGGGCCGGTACCAGTGCTGGTAATGGTAAGAGTACGTGCTGCACCGGACGGATCATATCCTTCGGGTCGGGTGGGAAGCACCAGCGGGTCATCGGCAGGAGTAATAACAATAGCGTAAGTAAAGGCTTCCACGGTAAACTGCACCAGGAAACTCACCTCCACATTCTCCTCCTCATCTCTTACCGTTACGGTTTCTTCATAAACGCCCGGGCTGAGATCTTCCTGCGGCGAAAGGGTAAAGCTGGCGGTTTGGCCTGCTGTAAGGGAAGTCTGGCTCAATGCCCCCACCACAAAGGCAGAAGGATCGCCACTGATAATCACTTCCATGCCCGTAAGGGTTTCAGCGCCAGTGTTGGCAATGGTAACCGTGCGGATTTCAGGAATATACGCCTCATCTACCGTTTCAAATACCAGGGGCAAACCAGGCCCCAGGGGCTGGTCCAGATCATCGGTAAGGGTTATGGCATAGGGTGCCAGCACAGAGAAAAGCACATCAAACGAATAGGCAATGCCAGGATCCCCGGTAAGGGTAATGGTTCCCTGGTAGTTGCCGGGTGCAAGATCATCTGCCGGACGAAGGGTAAAGGATGCCTGATCCATCATATCGGTAAGGGTTGAAGAGGACAGGGCTCCCAATACGAAAAAGTCTTCAGACTCTTCGTTGAGACTTGCCACCAGATTGTTGATGTCGCCTCCGGCGGTTTTTGTTACCGTCAGGATCTGTTCTTCCAGGCTGGTATAACCAGCGGTTTCTGTTTCAAAAACCAGGGGATTATCATTGTCTAAAATATTCTCATCGGCATCCTGCACCACGATCTGGTAAAGGTTCACCTCTTCCATATCGAAAGGATCGGTGGCAACGGATGCAAGCTCCAGGTCGGGGGTGCCGGAATAGGAGAATGTCACCACATATCCCTGCCCATCCTTGTTGAGGGTAAGATCATCAAAAGCAGCCTGGCCTCCCAGGATACTCTGGCTCAGATTGCCTTCCAGCTGTGCATTCCCTGCAAAGGATCCATCCACGGTAAGTGCTGCGGTTATGGTTTGTGTACCCTCCAGGCTATTGTCGGAAGGGTTCCCGAAAGCATCCAGAGTTCGGATGATAAGGGAGCCAATGGCAGTGGGAGTATCATCGCCTGTGCCGATACCTCCCAGAGGAGGATTTTCCACCACCAGTTCGAGCTGGGCCACCTGTGCAGGAATTACATTCACATCCAGTTGCCCGGGTTGCGTTATGGTGGTTACCAGCACACTCAGATTATGGAGCTGCGCAAGGGTAAGGGTAATGTCAAACTGGGCCTCTCCTGCTGAGAAATCTACCTGTGCATCAAACACCGGATCCACAAGAAGGTCGGAAGCAATACTTACCCAATAAGCCGTGGTTTCATCCTGCCCCAGCAACAACCCATCCAGACCGATGGCATTGGTAATGTCGAGGGAGAAAGCTTCGCCGGCAATCTTGTCGCCTGCAACGGTAAGGGCAATGTCAAATCCGGAAACATTGCCAAGCACATCCACTTCAAGTATTTCTGTGTTGGTAATTCCTTGCACTTCTACCGTAAGGGTATACTCCGCAACTTCTGTTAAGATCAGGTTGAGAATGGCGTTTCCATTGGAGAAAGCAACAGTGCCCTGGAAAATTTCTTCATCTTCAGGAATATTGCTGGTTACCGAAACCGTGAAACTACCTGAGAGCAAATCACCGTCGAGATCTGTTGCATCGATGATGAACAGGTCGAAAGGATTGTTCTGGTATACCGGGGGTGTATGGTTGAGGGTAAAAGCAGAAAGATCGGGGGCTACCAGCACCTCCACAGAAGCCTGGTTGTTGTCGCCAGCCAGTTCCGGCAGGGTAAGAGTTAACAGATGGGTTTCTGCAATGCTTAAAGTAAGGGTAAGCTCAAGAGCACCCTCGGTAAACAGGAAGGCCTGGCTATAGATCTCTCCTTCATTGCCTTCATCCACCTGATCACTTTCCAGCACAACCAGGAAGGAGCCGTTGAGCAGTTGTCCGAACTGATCGCGTGCATTTTGCACCTGTAAAACAAAGGGCAGGTCAACATACTGTTTGCCGGGATCCAGGATTACCAACCCCGACAGATCTTCGATATCCACCATCTGGAAGGGGTCACTGATGAGAGGGTTGGGAGCAAAGGCAGCATCGGCAGTGCCGTTGAAAGTAAAGCTCAGGGTGTAGGTTCCATTCTTGTCGAGCATAAGATCGGGGAAGGTGGCCTCTGCATCCTCAAGATTTAGGGTAAGTTGCCCGGTAAGCTCAGCTTCTGCCGGACCCGTATGAATGGCTGCGGTAATAGAAAAATCATCGGCCATGCCCACCATAGAGAGATTATCATAATCGTCGAGGGTTTGCACCACCACATTGCCAACCGGTTGGGGTGTGCCGAGGAACTCTCCGCTGGCAAAACCGATGGGTTGCTGCACAAACACAAACCGGGTTGCGGTATTGGAGTTTACGGTAACACCCTGTTGCCGGGAGTCGGTAACCCAGTCGATGGATACGGTAAGGTTTTGTTCTTCTGCCACTGTAAGCACCAACCCACTAATGGAGGCTGTACCCGAACTGAACAGTATGAAATCATCGAAGAGTAACCCGTTGTCTCCCTCCTGGGGCAGATCCGTTGCAACAATCACCCTGTGTTCCTTGGCATTGAGCGGATTGCCCGCTTTGTTGAGGGCATTGGTGATCTGCAAATCGAAGGGCACACCGGCGGTTTGACTACCAGGATCAACCAATGCAAAATCAGATTGATCTGATGCCACCACAAGTATCCCCTGTGTTATTTGTGTACCAAGATTATTGTCCAACCTGAACAAAGTCGGTATAATACCGGTGGAGGTATATCCCTGTGTTGTAACTACTGTTGCGCTACCCTCCACAAAATTGGCAGTGCCGGAGAACAACGGTGTGAAAATCTGAGTGTCAAGAATAAAAACTGAAAAAGAGCCATTAAAGAAGCTTCCATCGGGATGTTTTGCATTGATGAAAGTAACTTCAAACAGTTGCCCCACCACCTGCGGACCCGGATCTACTATTTCAAATCCGGCCTGGTTATCGATGTTGAATACCTCAAATACGTTGGTGATTGCCACACTTTCTTCAAAATCAATTTCAGTGGCAAATACAATCTGGTATTCTCCTTCATCGGTAATAAACAAATTGTCGAAAGTAAAAGTACCAGAAGAGATATCTCCCTTGGTGGATGATTCCTCTGTGAACTCACCTATGGCTCCGTTGAGAGGCAACAGCGTTGCGTTGATCTCCTGGGTGTCTTCAAGCCCAAGGGTGGAAAGGTTTCCAAACTCGTCAATGGTTTGCAGGGTGATGTTGCCTACCTTGGCGGGAAATCCATCATTGTTGCCAAAAACATCTTCCACATCACCTGAAACAATAACGAGGCTTACCACAGCAGAGGCCTCTACTACCACATCCTGAACCGTTTCTTCTGTATCAATGGTGGCCACCTCAACCGTAAGTTCATGGATACCGGCCAGGGTAAGCGGCACTCCAAAATTAACAGCCCCCTGATTGAAAGTGCGTTGTTGCTGCGATACCTGACCCTCAAGGTCACTCATAACGGTTACAAGGTAATTTCCGTTGAAATCGACAGAAGGAGTAACTACATTGCGGGCATTGGTAATGGAGAGCGCCACCGCTTCACCGGCTGTAACCGGCACACCGGGGTTTACCAACGCCAGGTCGAACCCTGACAGGTTGGGTTCTACAATAAGATGGATGGTGCGTGGCTCGGTAACACCCTCCACTGTTACCGTGAGGGTATGCTCCCCTGGGGTGAAAAGGACCAGTTCGAGATCCACATCACCCACCCCGGGAAGAAAATTCACTTCTTCCTGGTCGAAAACCACCTGGTCGAGATTGCTGGTAACGGTTACCCGGGCAGTGCTGATATAATTATCGTTGAAGTCGAGAGCATTGCTGACTTCCAATATGAATGGGATCTTAACGTAAAATGGGCCTTCCGCTGGATTAAGCGAAAGCGTAAATCCTGAAAAATCGTTTACCGCATTGATCTGGTTTACCACAACAGTATGTGTAACCCCTTCTATGCTCACTGTGAGATCGTGCAGGCCGATGGTTTCAAGGATGATGGCAATGGAGGCATTTCCGGCAGAAAAGCTCACATCCTGGTTGAAGATCAAACCCTCTAAAGAGCTGGTCACTTGCACGTTGACAGATCCCTGTAACGATGCTCCTGTTATTGCTTTTGCCTCTTCGATACTCATTGCAAAAGGCTCCTGCACCAGGCGTAATTCTCCATCAAGGGGTTGGGTAACCACGAAACCAGAGAGGTCGTCGATGGCCAGCACATCGAAAGGCTGGGTGTCAACCCAACCCAGGTTTGTGTTTTTGTCGGGCCCTTCGGAAGTAAAGCGCAACACATACCCCATACCTTCGCGGTCGAGGGTGAGCCCCTCGAAAGTAACCTGGCCCTCCTGAATATCCAGTACCTGTACATTACCCAGGGTAGCATCCTGCTGGGCAGAGCCATCAACGGCAATGGAAACGATCACTTCCTGCACACCATTGAGTCCCTCGCCGGAAATATTGTCCCACTCATCCACAGCTGCAACAACAATGGGATCGATGGTGGCGGGCTGGTCGTTGTTGTTTCCAAAAACCTGTGTGGGCTGTTGCAAAACCACCAGGCGAATGGCTTGTCCTGAGCGCACCTGCAAAGGCAACACTTCATCCAGCAAAATGGTGGAAATGTTCAATTGCAGATTCTGCAGGCCCGCCCTGAAAAGGGTGATCTCAGGAAGCTGGGCCACCCCATTGGTAAAAGCCACCTGAAACTGGCCGATGAAACCATTGCTGCCTTCACTTACAATATCGGTGGAGATTTCCACATTGTACACTCCCTCAAGAAGAAAACCTCCCACATTCACTGCGTTGGAAATGGCAATGGAGAAGGATTGTCCAGCGGTTTGTTCACCGGGATCGGAGATATCAAACCCCGAGAGGTTTTTTTCGCGAAGAAAAGGATAATACTCATTTTCCAGGATATTCCATGTCCCTGCAAAATTCCATCCTGAATAATTGCTCTGGGTTTGCATCTGGGCAGTGGTTCTGCCTGAGCCACCGTCACTGGTGGCCTGTCCGGAAGCATCGGTATCCCAATAGCTGGCAGTGATGCTGTTTGCACCTTCGGTCTCATTGTTTGCACCGATCAAACCCCCAATAGTGGCACCATTGCCGGCAACCCCTCCTGCGGCGTAGCTGTTTCTAAGGATAGAATTGTTGGTCAGCAACCCCACAAGCCCCCCCACATGGGAAGCAGAAGAGGCATTTACCTGCCCCAGAGCATAAAGGTTTTCAACAATCCCTTTGTCGTGTCGGCCAATGGCACCGCCCACATCAATGCCTGTTGCATTTACCGTTACATTGGTGAAAGATCTGCGCACGATGGGCCTGAAGCCATCCAGGTTGTTGGGATCAGGAGAGAAACTGGCATTGATCCCAACCAGCCCTCCAACACCCGAGTTTCCGGTAACCGAGCCATTGACCACATAACAACCTTCAATGATATTTCGTTCACTCCCGGTTTGCCGGCCAGCCAGAGCGCCCACTCCTGTATTTCCGGTAACCTGCACATTGCGCAAAACAATGTTTCTTACCCTGGAGCTTTGGCCGAAGTTGGGCTGGTCGCCAGAGGCCACATGTCCGAAAAGACCTACGTTATCGGCAGAAGGGCGGTTGATGGTAAGGTTGGATATTGTAAAGTGCTGCCCATTGTAATACCCATTGAACACCACTGCGGAGCCATTGCCCCCAATGGGTTCCCAGTTGGGATATCCGCTCAGATCTATATCTGCCACCTGTATGAAGTGATACTGCACATTCTCGGTGAGAATATCACGGATATTATTGAGATGCTCAGCAGTGGCAACCTGGTAAGGATTTGCACTGGTTCCGGCTCCACCCCCGAAGTTTTTACTTTGCCCGTTCACGGCAAATGCCGTTAGTATCATCAGAATGAAAAGAGTGTAGGTCTTCTTCATATGCTTAAAACTTTACGTTGCTTTATTAACAAGTGAAGGGTATTGAGTTAAATCAACCCAATTCCCCATTCAAAGGTACGCCAAAGCGAATTGCGGCAAACCCGTGTTTCACTTAGGTTATATTACCCGTTGGCTTAACTTGCAAATGTCTTGCTTTTTCAGGTAAAATACAAATTTTTGTAGCTTAAGCCAGGCAGAGTAAATGCTGTGCAATAAAGCGAAAAGGCTGTTTCAACAATCCTGTAGTCAACATGTGTTGCCCGCTTGCATTTCAACACCCTACAATACTTGGGTGTTAGAGGCTTTACACACATTACAGGACTGCCAAAACAGCCTTGAATAATTTAGTAGAAGAGATGGTTCTATCCGCAATGCAGGAATCTGCGCACCAGCTTCATGGTTTCTTCGCGATTGCAGGAAATTTTCTCGCGCAGGTTTTCATCGCGGTACTCCAGAAGCCTTTTGGCAGTGCCTTCCAGCAGACTGTCGGTAAAAACATCATGCTGTTTGAACACATCTGCCTGCCTGAGCAGATACTCAGCCGCTGTTTTGCAGGAATAGGGCAACTGGGCCAGTTCCGACTGCCGTGCCTTGTGCTTTTCGTCAAAAATATTTACATCCACAAAGGTTTTTTGTGCAAACGCCAATGCATCAGGCATTTCAAAACCGTGGCGGGCACCTACACAAAGGCCTGCAATCAGCAAGTAAATGTCGGCCGATCCGTCGGGGCAACGAAACTCAAAGGTTGACTTATCGCTGAAGTCCATCTGGTGTGTTTCTTCCATGGGGTTAGCCCTGGCAATCATATCGCCGGCACCTACCCAGCCCAGGGGCACCCTTATCAGTGCTGAGCGGTTGCGCTCTCCCCAGCATACATTGGTGGGGGCTTCCTGGTGGGGCACCAGTCTGAAGTAAGAAGTGGGAATGGTATTGCCAAAGGCTGAAAGAGCAGGAGCAATATCCAGGATGCCTGCAATGACTTTGCGCGAAACATCACTTACCCGGCCATTGTCGAGGGTTACATTCTTTCCGTCTTTCATGGGACGCATATGAATGTGCAGCCCACTGCCCGCTTTCCCTGCCGTAATCTTGGGTGCGTAGCTGATGGTTACCCCATACTGGTAACCTACTTCGCGTAGTATCCATTTGGCAATAATAAGCTGATCGGCAGCATCTTCAACGTTGGTGGGAAGAAACTCAACTTCGTTCTGCTCGTATTCGTGCTCATCGTCGGAAAAGTTTCCTACTTCCGAGTGACTGTATTTGAGCAAAGCACCGGTTTGGGCCATTGCCATCATGGCATCTATCCTTAGCTGCTCCCATTTTACAAATGGAGTTGATTCATGATATCCCTTCTGATCGGTAGCTTTATAGAGTTCATCCTTTTCACTGATCACATAGTATTCAATCTCGCCCATTACTTCCAGGCTGTATCCGGTTTTCTCAAGCAGTGCCTGGTGGGCTTTGCGCATGATGTTCTCTGGAGCACTGGCCAGGGGGTTGCCATCCTTGTCGAAATACGAACAAAGGATATCTACTGCCGGCACCTGGGAGAAAGGATTTAGGAAGGCCGTCTTAAAGCGGGGTACCACATACAGGTCGCTTGAACCTGCCTCCAGGAAATTGAACAAACTACTACCATCTACACGCTCGCCGGTGGAGAGGATGGTTTCCAGGTGCTCACGGCTTTGGATCACAAAATTCAGGGCCTTCAATCGACCATCGCCTCCCACATAACGGAAATTGATCATCTTAATGTCGTTGTGCTCAACATAATGGATGATATCGGCTTTGGTAAATTCTTTGGCGGGCTTCTGAAGAAACCGAACCAGGGGGTTGGGGTTTAACTGATACGCATGATTTTGCATAGGTTGTGCTTTTTTAAGGGTGTTTTGAAAAAATTGCGCCAAATTACAATAAAAAAGTCAATGCCATCACCGTATTGCCTCCAATTCGACATATGTTGCATAAAAACCGGCAGGCACGCCATTCTTTCCGGATATACCCGGCATTGTTTGCGATCAACACTGCGCAGAACGGGATAATTGGCCTTTCTCGGTTTACAATTTGGGTGAATCACCTAAAACATACCCGTCAGTTTGAGATAATTTTGTACCAGAAACAAATCCCAAAGAACTAGGAGGTTAGAAAAGAACATAACCCACTATTGGAGCACAAATAATATGAGGTAAAATATTTTTACCTTTGCGCCGTTTTTTCGCAGACACAAGAATTTTTTGTTATGTGTTGTTTGCCAAACATTTAAACAACCACATAAACATTTCAGTAGGTTAACCGCCCCCGGGCTTTTCCGCTGTTCTTTTAAACATACTTTGATTGTAAGCAAGTTGCACAAATACGTGTGTGACTTAATGGGCGAAGCTGTATAAAAATCCTTTCTTACCCATGATAGCGAACTTCCTTCAACAAACCTCAAAAAACATTTTACTGCTCATGTACAAAAGAAAATATTGCATGCGGTTGATCGCCATGTTATTCCTTGCTTTTTCCACAACCCTGGGGGGGTATGCCCAGGGGGGAATGCCCGATATCAGTCAAATTGATTTCCGCACCATCAGGGTAGATGAGATGAGCGATCAACAGCTCAGGCAATTTGTAAATCGTGCTCAAACAACCGGTATGAGCATGCAGGAGCTCGAAGCAGTAGCTCTGGACCGGGGAATGCCTTTTGCTGAAGTGGTGAAATTGCGCAACCGAATCGCAAACCTCCCCCAGGAAACTCAAACCCATGGCACGCGCCAGCAAACGGGAAGGACACAACTGCAAAGCGAACTTCTTTCTATTCCTCCCGATACACTTCTTCCACACAGACGGGAGGGCCTGGAGGTATTCGGAACAGGATTGTTTCGCAGGGAAAAACTGAGCTTTGAACCCAGCCTCAATATTCCTACGCCCCGAAACTACATCATTGGCCCCGGCGATGAGTTGCTGGTTGAGGTTTGGGGGGCTTCCCAGCAAACCTATACATTGCCGGTATCTCCTGAGGGACAGGTGCGCATTGCCAACCTGGGACTGGTACGTGTGGGCGGGTTGTCGGTGGAGCAGGCGTCGGAACTGATCATCAGCAGACTATCGGGAATCTACTCTGGAATGCGGGGTGCCAACCCCAATACTTTTGCACAGGTGAGCCTGGGCAACGTACGCAGCATCAAGGTAACCATTGCCGGTGATGCCTTTATGCCCGGCACTTTCACACTCCCTGCTTTTGCAACGGTGTTCAATGCACTTTACTATGCCGGAGGGCCCTCCCACAAAGGCTCTTTCAGAAATATACAGGTAATCCGAAATGGAAGAAATATTGCAAACCTCGACCTTTACAGCTTTTTGCTCAAGGGAGAAACAGAGCTCAATATCCGCTTGCAGGACGAAGATCTGATCTTTATCGGACCCTATGCCAACAGGGTGCATTTTTCGGGCGAAATCAAACGACCCGCAATATACGAGTTGCGCCAGGGTGAGACTCTGGCCGATCTGATTCTTTTTGCCGGTGGTTTCTCTGCCAATGCCTTTACGCGTCACCTCCAGGTAGACAGGCCCACCGAAAACCAGCGCAGGCTGCTCAACGTGGAACGCGATCTGTTTTCATCCTTCCTGGTGCATAATGGCGACCGTATTGAAGTGGGCCCATTGCTGGAAACCTACGAAAACCGGGTGAGCATACGTGGTGCTGTATACCGCGAAGGGGAATATGCCCTGAGCGAAGGTATGGGCATACGCCAACTGCTGGCCCTGGCCGAAGGGCTGCGCGAAGATGCCTTCTCCCAACGCGCTGCACTCTACCGACTGCGCGACAACAGGCAACTGGAAGTGGTGGACATAAACCTGGATGCCATTTTAAATGGGCAGAGCCCAGATGTTTCCCTCCAACGTGAAGACCTGCTTGTAATCAGCTCTGTGCTGGAACTGGAACAGGAGCGTAAGGTTAGGATCTACGGCGAAGTGCAACAAACCGGTGATTATCCGTGGGCAAGAGGAATGAGTCTGGGCGAGCTGATCCGTAAATCGGGAGGACTTACCGATGCAGCATCTCTGGCACGGGTGGAGGTTGCCCGTCGTGTGAGCAATCGCAATAGTGTCGCTCCGCAACAGAAAATTACCGAAGTATTCTCTTTTGCCATCGATCCCGATCTGGGGCTGCAGGACGAAGCCGGAAGCTTCCAGCTGGAAGCCTTTGATATGATTTTTGTAAGACGATCGCCCGGATACCAGACCCAAAAACTGGTGCAACTGCGCGGTGAGATCGTGTTCCCGGGAAGTTATGCCATGGGGCGCAAAGACGAAAGGATCTCAGAGATTATTGCCCGTGCCGGTGGACTGACCCCCGAAGCATATATTCCCGGTGCCACCCTGCGCCGCAGAGCCAGTTACGACGAACAGGAAAGGACCAGAAGAATGGCCTTACTCGAAGCCACAGGAGGGGAGATAATTACCGACACTCAGCAAACAGATTATCAGCATATCGGCATAAACCTGGATAGAATCCTCAACAATCCGGGCTCACGCCACGACCTGATCCTCATGGAAGGCGACATCCTGGAAATACCCCTTTTGCTGCAAACCGTGAGTATGTCGGGGGCGGTTCTCTATCCGGTAACCATGACTTACAGACCCAATGCGGGTGTGAGACGCTACATATCGGGAGCCGGCGGATTTGCCGATAACGCCCGCCGAAACAAAGTCTATGTGATTTATCCCAACGGATCCGTTGACCGCACCCGCAACTTTGTGCTGTTCAATTCCTACCCCAATGTAGAGCCCGGCTCAGAGATCGTGGTACCCTTAAAACCCGAACGCCAGCAACGCTCACTGCAGGAAACCATCGCCATCAGCTCAGCCATTACCTCACTGGCACTGGTGATCGTGACGTTGATTAATCAGTTTTGATTGAATTGTTGAATTGTTGAATTGTTGAATTGTTGAATTGTTTAGTTGTTGTGGTGAAAAACAATTAAATAATCAGATGGCACACATTTTTGCATTTGAAAAATTAGAGGTATGGAAGGAAAGCAGGAAGCTGGCTTCCGATATCTACAAGCTGACACAGAAATATCCTGATAGTGAAAAATATGGATTAGTCAGTCAAATGCGACGAGCATCAATATCGGTTTGTTCCAATATTGCAGAAGGAAGTTCCCGCACAACGGCGAAAGATCAGGCAAATTTTTATCAAATGTCCTACAGTGGCCTCATGGAACTTTTAAATCAATTGATTATTTCTATTGATTTGGGTTTTATAGAGAAAGATACCTTAACCACAAGCCGAACCGAAATCGAAAAAATTGCTGATATGCTTAATGCCCTTATGAAAAGCAGATTAACACATCCATGACCGGGTTGAAGCGTTTACACGCGTAAACAAACCACAAAAAACAAATCAACAACTAAACACATCAACGATTAAACACGCTAATATAACACCCCGTCAAAAATAAAAATCAGATTCATGACAACATCCCACTCAAAAGATACTGCTAATAACGACGAAATCGACCTCATTGAAGTAATTCGCCACATATGGAATGGCCGCTGGCTCATCGCGAAAGTGACCCTTGCCTTTATGGTACTGGGGCTGGTGATTGCTTTTACAACCACACAACAGTTCAGGTCTGAGGCTCGTCTGTTGCCCGAAATCAAGGATACCCGCGGGGGTGCTTCGGCTTTGCTTCGACAGTTTGGCGGTTTGGGTGGACTCAATCTGCCCATGGGCGAAAATGCCGATGCCATCCGTCCGGATCTTTATCCCGATGTGCTCAAGTCTACCCCGTTCTTTCTGTACCTTATGGAACAACCTGTTTATTACACCCATAAGGGCGAAACCAGGGAAATCACTGTATTTACCTACGTGGATGACCACATGACAGGTGCCGGATTTGTCAACACCCTGAAAAAGTATACCATCGGTTTGCCCCGAACCCTTATGAATGCAGTGCGGAGTGCACCCGCAGAACCCTCCTCCCCTGCTACCCTTCCAGGCCAGATCCCGCAGATGACACAAGCGCAGTTCGAGGTTGTAACCACCCTGCACGAACGTATCAAAGCCGGTATCGATCAGCGCAGCGGTGTGATCAGCGTCTCGGCAGAGTTCCCCGATCGCCATGTGGCCGCCCAGATTGCCCGGTATGCCGTTGAGTATCTTACCGACTACATAACCGAATACCGCACTCAGAAAGCCATCAAGGATCTTGAGTTCGTAGAGCACCGCCATGAGGAGAAAAAGCAGGAGTTTCACCAGGCTCAACTGGCCCTTGCGCGCTTCCGCGATACCAACCGCAACATCATCTCCGCCGCCGCCCAGACCGAAGAACAACGCCTGCAAGATCAGTACAACCTGGCCTTCAACGTATACAACGGCCTGGCCCAGCAACTGGAGCAGGCCCGCATAAAAGTGCAGGAAGAAACCCCCGTAATTAAAGTACTGGAGCCGGTAAGTGTGCCGGTGCAAAGGAGCAAGCCCAAGAGGGGGATGGTGATGGTGGTGATGACTATTGTTGGAGGCATCTTCGGTATATCCTTAATTATAGGAAAAGTTATATACTCAAACTTTTTAAAAACGTACAATTTTTAAAGAAACAATGAAATTATTGGTTACAGGTGGGGCAGGGTTTATTGGATCGAATCTTTGTGAGAGCTTTCTAAAAGAGGGTTATGAAGTAATCTGTCTTGATAATTTTGCAACTGGAAAAAGGGAGAATATTAGAGATTTATTAACCGTTGATCGTTTTAACTTCATAGAGGGAGATATTCGAGACTTGGAAGTATGTAGAAGTGCAGCGAATGGAGTTGAATATGTGTTTCATCAAGCTGCCCTTGGCTCTGTACCTCGGTCAATCAAAGATCCCTTAACAACAAATGATGTTAATATTGGCGGATTTCTCAATATGCTAATTGCATCTAAGGATGCAGGAGTGAAAAGATTCATCTATGCTGCAAGTTCTTCTACATATGGAGACTCCCACGTATTGCCAAAAGTTGAAAACAAGATAGGAACTCCATTATCGCCCTATGCCGTTACCAAATACACTAACGAACTATATGCTGACGTGTTCTCTAAAACTTTTAGAATTGAAACCATCGGATTAAGGTACTTTAATGTTTTTGGGAGAAAGCAAGATCCTTATGGTGCCTATGCAGCGGTAATTCCAAAATTTGTAATGCAACTAATGAATTACGAATCGCCCATAATTAATGGAGATGGTAAATACTCGCGTGATTTCACCTACATAGATAATGTTCTGCAGATAAATCAACTGGCAATGCGCACCCAAAACAAAGCTGCGGTTAACACGGTATACAACACTGCATGCGGAGAAAGAACAACACTGCATGAACTAGCAAATATTCTGAAAGAATTATTGACTGGTTATGACCCCCAAATAGCAAACGTCCCTATTAAATACGGACCCCAGCGAATCGGAGATATTCCTCATTCCATGGCTTCGATAGAAAAGGCACAAAACTTACTAGGGTATCATCCGAGGGTATACTTAAAAGCAGGTTTGGAAGAAGCTGTAATTTGGTATTGGCAAGCATTTATTGGGAAGCAACCTTGTGAATAGCTCTAAGGTTTTAGTTGGTGGGTTTATCTGGTCGCTTTTGGGCAGAACAAGCCATATCGCTGTATCATTCCTTTCCAATGTTTTTTTGGCAAGGTTGATTGGACCTGAGGATTTTGGCCAAGCAGCGATAGTGCTGTTTTTTATCTTAATTGCTAATGTTTTGGTTGAGTCTGGGCTAGGAGGTGCTTTAGTAAGACTAAAAAACATAACTAAAGAAGATTATTCAACTGCTTTCCTGTTTAATCTGGGAATAAGTCTTTTTTTATTCTTTCTAATCCTTTTGATATCTGGAACGATTGCCAATTACTATAATAATTCTAATCTGCAAAAATATCTGATTGTAAGCTCTCTGATTCTTGTTTTTAACTCTTTTCAGATAACCTACACAGCCAAACTTGTAAGAGATTTTCGCTTTAAAACACAATCGCTATACAATATTGTTTCCATGACCATGGGCGCAATGGTTGGGATGCTACTCGCTTTAAATGGTTTTGGGATTTGGTCAATATTAAGTGTACATCTTACATTCTCTTTAACCTTAACGCTACTTTACTTTGCTTTTGAGAAATCCACGATTAGTTTTGTTTTCAACAAAAACTCCTTTTTTTCCCTATATAAATTCGGTCTAAATACCACCATTGCCAATATTATTAGCACATCTTTTGAGAATATTTATCAGCTTATTATGGGTAAGTATTTCTCAATGATTCAAACAGGGTTATACTACCAAGCTAAAAAATTAGAACAAACACCCCTCGGAGTAATCAAATCTTCAACTTTAGGAGTGGTTTATTCCTACTTGGCCAAAATGCAAGATAATAAAGATGAGTTTCTCTCTAATTATAAGAGAATAATTAGCCTTTTTTCAATTTTTGTCGGGGTTATTTCAGCCTTTATATATCTGTTTTCTAGTGATCTAATACAGTTCTTATACGGCAAGGAATGGTTGAGGGCAACAGTCTATATGCAACTTTTAGTAATTGCATCCTTTTTTTATATGCACGAAATGTTTAACCGAATTATTTTTAAAGTTTTTGACCGTACATCGCAAATTTTATATCTTGAATTAATCAAAAAAGTGGTGCAACTAATTACAATTTTTTTAGGTGTCATTTTACATAGCATAAACGTTCTACTTATAGGGCTAATTGCAACTAATATTATCAGTTGTTTCTTAAACTATCATTTCTCTAATAGAATTATACCGTCAAAGGGGTATTGGGAGCATGTTTTGCTTTTTAAAGTAACATTAACCATAGTTATATCAACTTTAATTTCACTTCTCATTAAAAACTACTTTGAGATTTCAGGTTTTTACAGCATCGGTGTTTTCTCATTTTGGCTATTAATCTACTTTTCAACACTAAAACTTCTAAAGGTATCGGACATCCTACAGGAGAGTAGATTTATTTACCTTCTTTTCCAAAGCGCTTCCAAAAAATAGTCTTATACAGGATGATGCAAATCATTCTTAACATGATTTATTAGTTGAACCAACTAAAGCTCCACCGACAGAAAACTGTTAATATTACTATGAATTCGTTGTGGATCGTAGTGCTATCGTTAATCTGTTTTGTTATTTCGCTCTACCAAATCTTAATTGGAGAAAGTGCAATTGGGATGAGCTTTTTGATCTTTACTTTTATTGGAATCTTTACGAGTGGCATTTTAAGCGGAGCAAAGCAACCACATATGCACAATTTATTGTTGCTTTTCTTTGTTAACTTGTTTGCTTATACCCTTTTCTCTTTATTATCATATTATCCCTACTTAACAACGGGTCAATTCTTCATTTATCCAGATCAATACCACTTTTATGAACATGGAGAAAAACTAGGGCATTTTGGTTCTTTATCTGAGATTTACAGGGCTTGTTTTATCGATAGAATTCATTTAGAAAATGAGGCGGCCCATTTCCTGCATGGTTCAATAGCATTCTTCGCAAATAAATACTTTAACGGAAATAGTGTTTTACTTCAAATCATCCATACAAGCTTTTGGGGTATACTTATAGGCTTATTCATTTATAAAATACTGCATTTTTATGTGCCCAACGCAAAGGCGTTCAAATATTCATTGTTGTATTCACTGCTCTCACCTGTTTTCTATTACTCTCCATGGATATTGAGAGACATTCACGTTGCCCTACTATACTCTGCTGGGATATATATAATGCACACTAGGTTTTCAGTTCTGCGTTTAACCATTTTAATGCTTCTGGCTTATATAACACTTGAGTTTCGATTGCAGCATGGCGTTTTTTATGTAATTTTTATCGGAATTTACGTTTTCTTTAGGGGGAAAACACATGCATATTATCGTGTAATTCTCCCAATTACTCTTATAGTCTTTGTGTTTTCATTATCATTAATAATAACTGCATTATGGCCCAAAATTGAATTTGTTTTTAGAAACTTTCAAAGTTATTCTTCCTATACTGAAGCCAGAGTAGGCGAAGGATTTGGCGCTTATCTTTACACTTTGCCTCCAGGAATAAAACACTTTTCCATCGCTATATATTCTCAAATATCTCAGTTTCCCCCTTGGGTGGGGATTGAAAAATCAGAAACATTTGTACAAGGATTAATTGGAAGCATCGAATTGATTAGTTCAATGTTTTGGTCTTATGTATTCCTGTTTTTGCTTTTAAGTATGTTTTGGGGGGAACAGCGACTACCCAAATTACTTTTATTTTTACTAGTAGTTGCTTTTATTTTTTTAGTCTCAAATACAGCAAATATGAACATTAGAAGATTAGTGGGCATCTATCCGATCATTTACACCGCATTTGTTTATGTTAAGGAGACATTACCCCAGAAAAAGAAAAGACAAATAGATGTGTTCACCAAAACAGCCTATATGCTATTGGTGGCAATTTACCTACAGCTAAGCATAACCAACCTAACATGAAAATTCTGTGTGTTATTGATTATCTTGGATCTGGTGGTGCCCAGCGTCAATTAGTTAATTTAGCAATAGGATTCAAACATCATGGTCATGATGTTTCATTTTTGGTTTACCATCAACATAACTTCTATCGGGAAATGCTAGCCCAAAACAATATTGATATACACGAAATAATTGACCCTAATTACTTCTATCGGTTTTTAAAAATCAGGCAATTTATTAGAAAGGGGAGGTTTGACGCAGTACTTTCGTTTCTTGAAGCGGCAAACTTTTTGTGCGAAATGTCAGGATTTCCGAAGAAAAATTGGTCTCTTATTGTTGGCGAGCGGAGTTCAAATCCAAACATGTTTCGCAGCCTAAAGAGCATTCTTTTCAAATATTCCCATTTTTTCGCAGATTTTGTTGTAGCCAATTCATTTACTAATATCAACATGGTAAAAAAGATAAACCCTTTTTTGCCTTCTCGTAAATGTAAAGTCATTTACAATTATGTTGATTTTAACAAGTGGCGCCCCGCAAAAAACCATATACCAATGCAAAATGGAAAGTTAAGATTGGTTGTATTGGCAAGCCATCGGTATCTAAAAAACTTAAATGGTTTGGTTGAAGCCACAAACCTCCTTTCAGATAATGAAAAAGCAAAGCTGGAAATCCATTGGTACGGAGACGAACATGATAACTCAAAAGCTGAGGGTCTTGTAAAAATAAAACTTTATAACCTAGAAAAGAACTTTAATTTCTACCCCGCTACCCTGGACGTTCATTCAATGGTTAGAAATGCAGATGTTGTAGGTCTTTTCAGTTTTTATGAGGGTTTGCCCAATACAATTTGTGAGGGCATGAGCGCCGGAAAGGTAGTGATATCATCACATGTGTCTGACATCAAATCAATAGTGAATGATGATAAATTAGTATTTGATCCAAGTAATCCTGCAGAAATAGCCCAAGTACTATCACGAGTAATACATCTTAACCCCAATGAAATTGAAGAAATAGGTGTTCAAAATAATAAAAGGGCTCAATTGCTTTTCAATAATGATAGTATCATTAATGAATACCTTATGCTGCTTTCTTCAGGCAGATAAACCTTAAAACCAAAAAAGGAATGAGACTATTAGTAATTGGTAACTTCGGTTTCATCAATAACAAACTGGATGGCCAAACAGTCAAAACTAGGAGTATTTATGAGTTACTTAACAAAAAAAAACAAGATAGTGACAAGATAGAGTTTGTAAATACAGAAAATTTGATGCGGAGTCCCGGTAGGATTACAAATTTTTTAACCAGCTTTTGGTTTTGCGACAAATTAATTCTTATCCCTGGTAGAAATAGCATAAGTTATCTTTTTCCGTTTTGCTACATTTTTTCATTGGTTTTACGGTTTCAAATTATACACGTTGCAATTGGAGGTTGGACGGATGTTTTTTTCGAAAAAAATATAATCCATCGCTGGATTGGTAAAAGAATTAAAGCAGTATTGGTTGAAAACTTGCATGTTAAGGAGGCGTTAAATAATGCTTTAGGTTTTACTAATGTGTCTGTATTTCCAAATTTTCGCAACACTTTCTTTGTTCCTGAATTTAACGATTCTACTCCAAAACTAAAACTTGTATACTTTTCCAGGATTATGATGGAAAAAGGAATTGATACAATTTTTGAAATTGCAAACGCCTTCAAAATCAATCATGCTGCACATAAGCTATCTGTTGATTTTTGGGGGCAGATCGAACCCAAAGATGAAAAATATTTCTTTGAAAATGTTGGCAAATACGATTTTATGTCGTATAACGGTGCATTACTCCCCCAAAAAATTCACGAAACGCTTAACATGTATGACCTTTTAATTCTTCCTACAAAATACTTCACGGAGGGTTTTCCAGGAGCGATACTTGATGCATATATTTCTGGAATACCTGTATTAGTGTCAAATTGGAAACATGCGAAGGAGTTTGTTAAAGAACGGGAAAGTGGCTTCATCTGTAAAATGGGAGATACATCAATGTTTGTTTCACGGATTAATGAGTTAATTGACAACCCTGAATTGTTGGCAAACTTAAAAAAAGGTGCTTATTCAGAAAGCAAAAAATACAGTGCTGAAATGGCATATGAAATACTATTGTCCAAAATAATGCAATAAAACACATCTATGAAATATTTGCTCAAGATAATCAGTTTAGCTCTTTCCGACTACCAACTCGCCTATATTATGTTTATAATCAAACATAAGTACATTCCCAACTTTAAAAACCCTCGCTCTATAAACGAAAAAATAAACTACATTAAGCTTTATAACAGAAATCCACTTAGAAAAGTCGTTGTTGACAGACTCAAAGTAAGAGAGTATATAAAAACTATCGTTCCGGAAATATGTTTACCCAATGTTTTGTGGCACGGCTATCATTTAACTGAGCATACATGGGAACAATTGCCACAAAAGTTTGTAATTAAAGCCAATCATGGTTCGAAAATGACCAGGATCGTCAATAAGAATATTGATGACTTCTCAAAAATAAAACAGATTACTGAAATCTGGCTAAAGAAGGATTATTCAAAATTTGGGCGTGAAGGGATTTACTCTGACCTTGATAAATACCTAATTGTTGAAGAATTCCTAACACATAAAAATGACATACCTCCCGATTTTAAGTTTTTTGTCTGTAAAGGTAAAGTGGAATTTATTCAAGTAGATGTGGGAAGATATACCAAACACGAAAGGAATTTATACACAAATGATTTTAAAAAAATTGAATGTAGATTGGTTCATCCAAATACAAATGTTCAGCTCACAAGACCAGAACATTTAGAAAAGGCAATTCAGTTATCAGAAATCATAGGCCAACATTTTGATTTCATCCGAGTTGACTTGTATCTGATTGATGATAAAATTGTTTTTGGTGAATTAACAAACACACCAGGAAATGGTTTTGAGAAATTCTATCCAACTAAATATGATTTTGTCTTTGGCTCAAAACTACCGAAAAAAATCATAAACTAATGCCCTATCTAGTCTCCATCATAACCCCTCTCCACAACTCAGCTCAATACATTGCTGAAACAATCGACTCGGTCATGGCACAAACCTATACCCATTGGGAGTTGATTATTGTGGATGATTGCTCTGAAGATAAATCTTTTGAGATTGCTCAGGATTATGCCAGGAAGGATGCGCGTATCAAACTACTCAGATTGACTCAAAACTCGGGTGCAGCGGTGGCCAGGAATACAGCTATCGAAAAAGCAGAAGGAAGATTCATTGCCTTTTTAGATAGTGATGATCAATGGAAACCACAAAAGCTTGAAAAACAGCTTTCCTTTATGATTGCCAATAATCATGCTTTTGCTTTTACCGCATATGAGAAGATGGACGAAAAAGGAAAACCGGCAGGTAGTATAGATGTTCCCTTATCCGTTTCATACAAAGATCTCCTTAGAACCTGTTCGATTGGCTGCTTAACTGTTATCTACGACACTCACCTGCTTGGAAAAGTATTTATGCCTCTGATTGAAAAAAGACAGGATTATGGTTTATGGCTAAAGATTCTTAAAACAATCCCAAAAGCCTATGGAATGCAGGAAAAGCTTGCCTTGTATCGGGTTAGATCAAATTCATTGTCTGGGAATAAAATAAATGCTGCCAGATACCAGTGGAAAGTATATAGAGAAGTTGAAAAACTCAACCTTTTCAAATCCTCATATTACTTCACAAATTACTTTTTACATGGGTTTATCAAGACTTTTTTGAAGTAGGTGATGTCAACCAGAGTATTCCGGGTTTGTCAGACTTCCTCTCCCGTTCATTTTGAATTATGTTCAAAACTTCCACAGAAACTTCCGCACCATTCATTGGTGTTTTCGTTTCGTTCAAAGCAACATGTCCAACTCGTATGCATATTAAGAAATAATTAATATGCCATCCGGCCCATTTTCGCTACCTTTGTATCAACCAACCCATTTAACCAATTCCAATTTCGATACTTGCAAAAACGGCAGGGTTTTTGAAAACCTGTTTGCCTTGTTGTATATTTTTTGCTGAAAAGAACCGCAAAAAGCAACCCACCGTTTTGCGACAATATTTGCCAACACAACAAAAAACCCACAAATACCACTTTTTCTATGTTAACCGGAATTCTTTTTACTCTTTTCGCTCTTTTAACAAGTTTTTTCATTACCCTCAAAGCCATCCCTGCAATTATCAAAGTATCCAAACTGAAAGGTTTGGTAGATGCTCCTGATGGCGAAAGAAAGCTTCACAAAAAGATTGTTCCTACACTGGGTGGTGTGGGAATGTTTGCAGGCTTTATGATCTCGTATGGTGTCTGGATTGGCTTTTACCTCCCCCCTTACCTGCCCGCCCTGATGGCAGCCGTTACCATATTGTTTTTCGTGGGCATTAAAGATGACATCCTGGTAATTGCTCCGCTGAAAAAACTTGCAGGTCAGGTAATTGCTGCAGGTATCATTGTGTTTGTGGGAGGGATTTACCTGCCCGGCCTCGACGGTTTGCTGGGAATACAAAACTTTCCTCCTCTTACAGGCAAACTTTTCAGTGTGTTTGCCATTATCATCATCATCAATTCCTACAACCTTATCGACGGGGTAGATGGACTGGCAGGCATGGTGTCTATTGTTGGGGCCTACATTTTCGGATTGTGGTTTCTCTGGGGAGGTTTTTATGCAGAAGCCATCCTTAGCTTTGCCCTGGCCGGAGCACTGGTAGGTTTTATGTACCACAATTTCGAACCCGCCCGAATCTTTATGGGCGATACCGGATCACTGATCATTGGTTTTATCATTGCCGTTGCCGGGTTTCGACTGGTACAGCTCAATCCGGTTACCCCTGGCCTGATGCTTGATGCTCCTGTCATTTTCATTTTTTCTGTAATGATCATCCCCATGTTTGATACCATGCGGGTAATAGTAATTCGTCTGTCCAAAGGTTCTTCGCCCCTAAAGGCAGATGCAAACCATTTACATCACTTCCTGCTGCGGCTCGGATTGCGTCATTACCAGGTAACCCTGATCCTTTCTGCTTTCAACCTGCTGATCGTGATTGCCAGTTTGATGATCAATACCATGAATGTATACCTCTATCTGGGTTTGGTAATTGCCATGGCTGCACTTATCCTGCCTGCCTTATCCGCTATAAAGGGGATCATTGTTCGTGTGTTTCCTGCGCGTACAGATTCGGACGACAACTTCCTGGAAGGCATTTTTCTTACCGATCTTCTGCAGGACCTGCCTGCCATGCATCGCTATCAACCTTTCTCCATGAAGAACTCCCGCAAGGAGAGAGAATATGCCATAGAACGTTGATGGCTTAATCGAAACTCTTTTTCATAGGCTTCCAAACGGCATATAGCGAGCCGTTAGCATCATCCCCACATTGTTTCCATACATTTTTCCTGTGTCAGCAGCGAGAGTCAAGCCTAAGCCCATGCGGGCAGCCGGAACCGAATAATCGATCCGGAATAATCCATTCCATTGATACAAGGGCTTCTCAAAGGCAAAAACCGCAGGAAGGGTAATGGTGCTGGCAAAAACCCCACGATTTTCAGAATAGCTTACCAGTAGTTTGTAACTCAACTGGGGCATGAGTGTACCCATCAATCCTATGTGGTGTACCTTTACCCTGTTGTTCCAGATCCGGATATTGCCCGGATGATCGATATGCTGATTGTACAGCGGTGAAGTGATAAACGGCGTACCGATGGTCTGTTTATGATGTGTCCAGCCAGACCGGTATATGCCATGGTTAAAATAGTTATCGTCTCCCCTCAGGGACAGTTCATTGTCGTGCACCGGACCTGACTGATCGGTAGTTTGCAGGTATTCGTACAACACAGCTGCCAGGGGTGCAGTTGTGTTTTTATTTTGATACACGATACCCCAGAGACCATCGGGAAAATTCTCCATCCTGCCCCCCGATCCATCCTCATACACATCCTGGAAATAGAATTTCCAGTTTGCCTTTTCTCGTGTCCAATCCAATCCATAATTTCTTGAACCCAGGTGGTTGCCAAAACGGTTTTCCTGCCAGCTCATGGGCGCATCTTCATCTCCTTTGCGCACAAAAAACACCTTGAAAAAAGACTCCAGGTCATTGGGAAGTTGCCCAAAGGTTGGATGCACGCCACCCCACATGGCAAAATGATGGAAGGTAAAGGTAAAATTTAAGGGGAAATCAAAAGCTGTGCGAATACCTGCGTATTTCTGATGCAACCATACGTTTTCGTTGAACCTGCCTTGCTCAAACCATCCATGCGCCAGAGATCCCTTTACCTGCAATTTGCCTTGAGAAAAAGGAACATCAACATAGCCCGGAGTACCCACTTCAATTTTGGGCATGGGTCGTGCGTTGCCCGACCAAATAACAGACCCGCTTGATAAGGGAGTAAATTCGTTGCCCAGTGTTTCTTCCTTAAGGCCGGCACGCAAACGAACCAGGCGGAAAAAGTCGGCAGAGATCCACCCCTGGTGCAACCACAGCTGGTTTTCATGGGCCAGTCGTTGGGTCAGCTCCAAACCGTATTGTATTTGCATATTCTCGTGGGTGTATGCCCGGTCAGAAGAAAGCTTGAGCGAGACAATTGCGCTGTTTTTATAGAGCCTGTGCTTGCCGAAAGAATTGCTTGTAAACCAAAATGGCGCATGATCGCCATCAGACACACTGCCTGCAAGCTCCAGCTCAACGGCAGGGATAGGGCTGAACTGCCCGAAAACCATGCTGTTGGGAAAATAAAACTGGGAAATCCCAAACAAGGATAACAGACACAAAACACGGAAAAACATATGCATAGTATAAAGGGAAATGAAAACAATAACCAGATGCAAAGTTACCCCTTTTTGCCCAATGCTGTAATTTCACTATTTTTGCAAAGTTCCAGATTAATACATCCCTTTGCCCGAGCTATGCGCCTAAAGGTTTTCCTTCTTTTTATCTCCTTTTCATTCCTGATTTCTTGTTCTTACCTGCGCGAAACCCCCTCCTTTCGCGAAGGAGAATCCACTTCCGGGCGCCAACCCCGCAGGCCGGCCAGTCAGCGCGAAAATGCAAATTTCTACACAGAGCATTCGCGCCTGCTGGGCTATACACTCAATGGAAATGAGAACCCTGCATTGATACGCGAAGTGGCATCATGGATGGGAACACCCTACAGAGCCGGAGGCACCACCAGGGCCGGAGCCGATTGTTCTGGTTTTGTAAAGATGGTATATAGGGCCGTATACAACATTGACCTCGACCGGGTTACCGTGCATATGGCGCAAAATTCATCTCGCGTGAATAAACGCAACCTCAGAGAAGGCGATCTGGTTTTCTTCCGGATCAATGGCCGAAAGATCTCTCATGTTGGCATCTATTTGTCAAACAACAAATTTATTCATGCCTCCACCTCACGGGGAGTAATGGTAAACGATCTGGATGAAGCATACTACAGCCAGCGTTTTGCATTTGGCGGAAGAGTAAGAAGATAGAACGCACCAGTTGCAGTGCGTTGGCACAACAACCCAAAAACTTTCAACACTGCTGTTTTTGATGCCAGATCAGAACAAATGCCTGAAGGGTACCAGCAGCCACTCGAATAGCTTTTGCAACCGGGGTCGTTTGAGCCAGTTATGATAATCAAAGGGTGCCGTATCGCGCAGACTCTGGTTGAAGTGCTGCATCAGCTGCCGGTTCAGACTTTTATGCTCGCCAAAAAGGCAGATCTCGTGCTGATAGCGAAAGCTGCGGTAATCAAAATTAGCCGATCCAATCATGAAGTACTTCCGGTCTACCATAAAGATCTTGGCATGCAGATTCTGGCCCAGATGAAAGTGAATATGCACCTTTTGCCGCGCCAGGTCGCCCATGTATTTTCCGGCAAGAACGTCAAGGATATGCACATCAGACTTTTTAGGTATGATAATGTTTACGTTCACCCCACGGTTGGCAGCCTCCATCAGTGCCTTGCGCAAATTGCTGCCTGGCAGAAAGTATGGGGTTTCCAGGTAAATATCCTTGCGTGCGTTCTGAATCAGTTCGAGGTACTTTCGCTGAATGGGCTGATGCTTAAGGCTGGGCACATCGCGGATGATCTGAAAATTTCCATAGTCTATCTTGCGGGTATAGGCAATTTTGTCGTAAAGGAATTTATTGTAGATCTTTACATTTTCAAGGAATACCTCTTTGAAATAAGTGGCAATACCCCCTGTAATGCGAAACATACTTTCGCGCCAGTTGAGCGCATAACCCGCGATATTGGCTGATCCGATCCAGCAGATCTCATCATCAATTACCAGTATTTTTCTGTGATCGCGACGATGGTTTTTTGTGAAAGCATCCCAGCTGATCCGTATCTTTTTGAAAAACTTTACCTCCCCTCCAAGTTCGATCAGGTCTTTGAAAAAGTGCAGATTGGAGGAGGCTCCCCAGGAATCGATCAGCAAGTTAACTTTTACACCCTCCCTGCATTTTTTTATCAGGTTATCACGAAAGCGAATCCCGATGGGATCGTTGCGAAAACGATAGATCTCAAGGTATATAAAATGGGCTGCATTCTGAATATCCTGCAGCATGGCCGGATAAAAAGCCAGGGGATCGGAGTACATTTTTATCTTTAATTCCTGGGTATCAGCCATAGCACATGCACTTAAATCATATGCACCAAACATAAAGATTTTTGCTGACAATTCCAATAGGCCCCGCGTCTCTGCCACACAATTTCATGCTTTATGCGCGCTTTTTCTTTTGTCACCCGCAACAAGAAAAACAGTCGGATGAAGTTTTCGGCGGGTTTTCAGCAAAATACTTTAATTTTACAATCCAAAAAAGAGTATGCTTATCATAGGTATTGCGGGGGGCTCAGGCTCCGGTAAATCAACGGTTGTGAAAAAGATCGTTAACCGGCTTCCCAAAAACAGCGTAGCGGTTATTTACCAGGATTCTTACTACAAAGACAATGGTCATCTTTCGGCTGAGGAAAGAGCCAAAATCAATTTCGACCACCCCAGTGCCATAGAATTCAATCTACTGGTAAAACACCTGGATATGCTGCGTGAGGGAAAAACCATCCCCATGCCCATTTATTCTTACCTAACCTGTGCCCGTGCCAATGAAACCATTCCGGTGCAACCCCGCGAGGTGGTTATTGTGGAGGGAATCCTGATTATGTCGAACCCACGCATGCGCGATCGTATGGATATCAAGATCTTTGTGGATGCCGATGCCGACGACCGCCTGATGCGAATCATTAAACGGGATATCGAGGAAAGGGGAAGATCTTTTATTGAGGTGCTCGATCACTACGACAAGTATGTAAAACCCATGCACCTGCAGTTTATTGAGCCCAGCAAACGATACGCAGAAATGATTGTACCTCAGGGCGGAGAAAACCATGTGGCAATCGATATGATCGCTTCGCGCATAAGAATTGCCCAACAGGCTAAACAAAGCGGTGCCGAAGGTGTTCATAAAGCATAAAAACTCAGGTTTGGATTTGCAGAACGGAAAAAGAAATTCCCCGTAAAGTGTTTTCACCCCATTGACATACCTTGTGTTGCTTAAACCATTAACTGTTCACTCTTAAACATAAGATCCCTATGCTTCCACTCTACAACTTCCACAGCCATTCACTGCACTGCGATGGAAAAGAACCCCTGGAAGAATATGTAAAAGCTGCCATAGAAAAAAAATTTAAGCACCTGGGGTTTTCTGCACACTCTCCCCTGCCCTTCCCCAATGAATGGAGCCTTACACCTGAGAGTTTCAAACAATACGTGCAGAATGCGCGTCATCTGATCGAAAAATACAAAGATGATATCCAGCTCCACCTGGGCCTGGAGATCGACTATATACCAGGACACTCTGAAGATTTTGAAGGTTTCATGCGCAATACCCCCCTTGACTACAACATCGGGTCGATACATCTGGTGCGGCACGAAGAAAGTGGCAAGATCTGGTTTATTGACGGACCTGTTGAAGGCTACATCAATGGGGTAAATGATATTTTCAAGGGTGATTTCCGGGAAGCCGTAACCGCCTTCTACCGGCAAACCATCGATATGGTAAAAACACAAAGACCCCAGATCATTGGACATATCGACAAGGTAAAAATGCACAACAAACAACGCTGGTTTTCAACCCACGAAAAATGGTACCAGGACCTGGTGGAGGAAACCCTGCAGGTGGTTGCAGAACATGGTTGTATTGTGGAACTCAACACCCGGGGGGTATACTCGGGTAAAACCGATGAGTTTTTTCCGTCCGACGATGTGATGCAAAAATGCCTGGAAATGGATATCCCGGTAATGGTCAATACCGACGCGCATCACCCTTCGCAACTGGATATGCTTTTTACCGAAGGCCACAATCGACTTAAAGAGATCGGTTTCAAATCCGTAACCACTCCGTTTGGAGTGTACGAATTGTAAGATGCTGCCCGGGTGTAAAAGCATTTTTTCTACCTTTGCACCTTAACTGCAAAACCCCATGAGTGACTCTATCAAACACGAGTGCGGCATCGTGCTGCTCAGGCTATTAAAGCCCCTCGAATACTACCTTGCCAAATACGGATCTGCATTTTATGGCACCAACAAAATGTACCTGCTCATGGAGAAACAGCACAACCGTGGGCAAGATGGTGCGGGCATAGGATGTATTAAATTCGACATGGAGCCCGGAACCCGCTACATGACACGGATACGAAGCAACAAAACCAACCCCATACAGGATATCTTCGATCAGATCAATGAGAAAATTGGTGCTGCTCACCTGCAAAATCCCGATAATCTGCGGGATATCAATTGGTTGAAAAATAATATCGACATGGCTGGTGAGCTGTTCATCGGCCATTTGCGCTATGGAACCTTCGGAAAAAATGCCATCGAGTTTACCCATCCTTTTTTGCGCGAAAACAACTGGATGTCGAAAAACCTTATGATTGCCGGAAATTTCAACCTCACCAATGTGGATGAGTTGTTCCGCAGTCTGGTAAATATTGGCCAGCACCCCAACCGCACTTCCGATACAGTTACAATCCTTGAAAAGCTTGGCCATTTCCTCGACGATGAAAATGAGGACCTGTACCGAAAATTTAAAAAGGAAGGATACAGCAAAAAGGAAATATCGCCCCTGATCGCCCAACAGATCGACATCCACAGCATCCTTTCCAATGCCTGTAAATACTGGGATGGAGGTTACGTTGTGGGGGGGTTAATGGGCCATGGCGATGCTTTCATTATGCGCGATCCGGCCGGAATCAGACCTGCTTACTTTTACCGCGACGACGAAATTATTGTAGCAACCTCCGAACGGCCCGTTATCCAGACTGCTTTCAACGTGCCACGCGAAAGCATAGAAGAAATCAAACCCGGCCATGCCCTGATCATAAAAAAAGATGGCCACTTCAGCCAGGTGCTTTGCAAAACCCCTGCCACCAAAAAAGCCTGCAGCTTCGAGAGAATTTATTTCTCAAGGGGTACCGATGCCGATATCTACCAGGAACGCAAAAAGCTTGGCCGTCAGTTGGTTCCTGCTATCCTTAAAACCATCAATTTCGACCTGGAAAACACTATTTTCTCCTACATCCCCAACACTGCCATTGCCTCCTACAAAGGAATGGTAGAAGGGCTGAATACCTTTTGCGACCAGGTGAGAAAAGATCAGATCCTGCAGTTGCAGGGCAACATTACCCCTGAAAAACTGGATAAAATCTTCAGCATCAAACCCCGTATAGACCAGATCGCCGTAAAAGATGCCAAACTTCGCACTTTTATTACCGAAGACAACAAACGCGACGACCTGGTAACTCACGTATACGATGTAACCTATGGTGTAGTAAAAGAATACCGCGACAGCCTTGTTGTGATCGATGATTCCATTGTGAGAGGTACCACCCTCAAGCAAAGTATCATCAGAATGCTCGACCGGCTGGGCCCACGCAAAATTGTGATTGTTTCTTCAGCCCCCCAGATCAGGTATCCCGACTGTTATGGTATAGATATGACCAAGCTTTCAGAATTCATTGCGTTCAGGGCCACCATTGAGCTACTGCGCGAAACCCGGCAGGAAAAGATCATCAATGATGTATACCGTAAATGCAAGGAATCAGAAACGCTTCCCAAAGAAGAGGTAATCAACCATGTAAAGGAGATTTACAAACCCTTCCGCCCCGAACAAATCTCTGCCAAAATTGCCCAGATGCTAAGGCCTGCCGAGGTAAATGCTGAGGTGGAAATTGTTTATCAGACCATTGAAGATCTGCACATTGCCTGCCCGGGCAACAAAGGTGACTGGTACTTTACAGGCGATTATCCTACCCCTGGTGGAAACAAAGTTTCCAACCGATCGTTTATCAATTACATTGAAGGACGCAACGAAAGAGCCTATTAGAAAGCCTTCCCCATGAGTGCCTACATCCACAAACTCATCCTCCAGGGTGAGCATCAGAAACAGGATTTTAAGTTTCAGGTAAACGACTCGCGCAAGATTGCACGAACCCTTTCTGCTTTCGCCAACACCGATGGCGGAAAGCTCCTGATTGGTGTAAAAGACAATGGGGTAGTGGCGGGGGTAAGATCCGATGAAGAGTTTTACATGATCGAAGCCGCAGCACAGATGTATTGCAAGCCCGCCATAGAATTTGCACACAGAACCTGGAATGTGGATGGAAAAACCGTTCTGGAAATAGATATCCCCCAAATGGATATTAAACCTTGCTTTGCTGAAAATGAGCATAACAAATGGCTGGCATACATCCGCGTTGCCGACCAGAACATCCTGGCAAGCACCATTCAGCTCAAATACTGGAAACATATCAACAGCCAGGCCGGAACTTTCATTCGGTTTTCTGACAAGGAGCGTATTTTGCTGGAGTTTCTCAATCAGAATGCATTTATAACCCTGGGTAAGTTTTGCAAACTGGCCTCAATACCAAGGTACCTGGCAGAAAATCTCATTGTAAACCTGCTGATTACCGGCGTAATCGAAATGGCGCAGAACGATAAGATGACCTGGTTTCGTCTGAAGGATCCGGTGGAAAATTTTGACGGAGAGGAATAAAAAAAACCGGCCTTGTGCCGGTTTTTTTGTGGAGAATAACGGATTCGAACCGATGACCTCTTGGCTGCCAGCCAAGCGCTCTAGCCAACTGAGCTAATTCCCCGCTTTTGTGGTTGGCAAAATTAGCAGCTTTTATTAATTTGGCAAAAAAAAATTTCGTTAATTGCCTGTATTTTTTGCTTTTTTACAGATTATAGTGTCAATTCTCTAAAAATGAAGCGTTTATTTGTTGCAGTTAAAATCCTTCCCAACGATTTGCTGCTGGATTCCTACAAGATGATCAGCCAAACACTTGCCTCTGATTCCATAAAATGGGTAAACCCCGATAATTTTCATCTTACCCTTAAATTCCTTGGCGATATCCCCAATAAAGATGTGGCAAACATAGAAGTTGCCCTGCAGGAGGGCCTGCAGAAAATGCAGTCCTTTAATATGTGTATAAAAGGGTTCGGTTATTTTGGTAATCTGCGGTTTCCAAGGGTACTTTGGATGGGAGTAGAACCTTCGGAGGGGCTGCTGCAAGCCCATGCACAGGTAAATAAAGTCCTCCGCAATTGGGGAAACTCCGACGAACACCTTACCTTTAATCCGCACCTTACCCTCGGAAGGATCAAAGAATGCCGCAATGCAGACAAAATCCTGGAGCTTGAAGCCCGTTGGATTGATACCATCTTTTTGCAACAAAACATCGTTGAAATTATATTGTTTGAAAGTATCCTGAAACCCTCCGGACCCATATATAAACCATTGAATAAAATACATTTACAATAATTTTCCTCCTGTCAAAACCTCATCCTATGCTCCCTGAAAATCTGAACTCTCTGTTTATCGAAATCCTTGAAGATCATTTAGGGGAACCCATAACGATCCAAAGAACCTCTTCCCTGGGTGGTGGATCTATCAATCATGCCTTGCGCATAAGTACCAGTAAAGGGAGTTGGTTTGCCAAATACAACAGTGCCAGCCGGTATCCTGGCATGTTTGCCACAGAAGCAAGAGGATTGGAGATATTGCGGCAGGCTGGTGAGATCAGTGTGCCCGCTGTGGCCGGTTTTGGTGAAAAACATGGGCAGAGTATGCTGGTGCTCGAATATATTGAATCTGGGATGGAGCTGGGCAATTTCTGGCAAAATTTCGGCAGCTCCCTGGCTCGGTTGCACAGGCATACACAGGTCGGCTTTGGTTTAGATCACAACAATTATATCGGTAGCCTGGAGCAGTACAATGACCCTGCTCCCAACTGGATTGATTTTTTTGTAAACATGCGGTTACAGGTTCAGCTCAGGCTGGCTCGTGACAAGGGTATGGCAGACAGTACCTTAACAGGTCAGTTTGAGCGGATGTACAAGGTTCTCCATGATTTTTTTCCCACAGAACCTCCTTCATTGATCCATGGCGATCTTTGGAGCGGAAACTATATGACCAACAACAGGGGAGAGGCATGTATTGTGGATCCTGCCGTGTATTATGGCCACCGGTTAATGGATATCGGTATGTCGAGACTTTTTGGAGGGTTTTCTCATAGTTTCTATGATGCCTACCATCAAACCTATCCAATGGAAAACAACTGGCAGCAGGCAGCCGAAGTGGCAAACCTTTATCCCTTATTGGTGCATGTTAATCTTTTTGGTGCAGGTTACCTGGGCTCTGTAAAAAGCATCCTGAAAAGGTTCTGACAATTCGTAATCTCTTACCCTTGCAGTAGATATCAACCGTTTTCTTCTTTCCACATCTGGCGGAAAGATTTGGGTTGAATGCGCGGCAGATCTCTTCTTTTTCCCCAGCTTCCGGCAAATAGCTTGTTTACAAAGTAATTCTTGAGCCCTGCTTTGGGTAAGCTCAGCAAGGAGGGTTTTAACATGGCCATTTTCCAGATTCGCATACCCAGGTTCTCTGCCCGGGTAGATAGTTTTTGTGTTACTGCAAAGTTCCGGTTTTGAAGCAACTGGTAATGCAGGTCAATATTTACAGGACATACTTCTGTACATTTTCCGCACAACGAAGAGGCAAAGCTCAGATGCTTGTAAGTATCAAATTCTTGCAGGTGAGGAGTAATGACTGCTCCAATGGGTCCACTGTATACACTTCCGTAGGTGTGGCCACCCACATTACGGTAAATGGGGCATGCATTCAGGCAACTGCCACAACGGATGCACGAAAGGGCCCTTCTTTGTGGGATACGCGAAAGCAATCGTGTTCGGCCATTGTCAAGTAATATCACATACATTTCCCGGGGCCCATCGGTTTCGTCCTTTTGTCTGGGTCCGCTGATGAGGCTATTATAGGCAGTAATCTGCTGACCGGTACCAAAAGTAGCCAGCAAGGGCCAGAAAAGATGCAGATCGTCCATGTTCTCTATAACCTTTTCAATGCCAGCCACTGAAATAAGAAGAGGAGGGAGGGTAGCCGAAAGTACACCATTGCCTTCATTTTCTGTAAGGGCTACCGATCCGCTTGATGCCACAAGAAAATTGGCTCCGGTGATACCTGCCCCGGATTTCATAAATTTCCCGCGCAGGGTGGTTCTTACAAAACCGGCAATCTGAGCTGGGCTGCTATCGGGGTCGAGGCCGAACTTTTCATGAAAAACAGCTGCAATATCCTTAGCGGATTTATGCATAACCGGTGTTACGATATGATAGGGTTTATCGCCGGTGATCTGCACAATATACTCACCAAGATCGGTTTCTACGGTTTCAATTCCTTTGCTGTGCAGAAAAGAATCCAATTGCAGCTCCTCTGTTACCATCGATTTTGACTTGACCAGAAGTTTCACTCCTCTCTTTAGTAATATTTCAGCAATGGCTTCCCTTGCTTCAGAGGCATCACGTGCCCAGATTACCTTACCTCCGCGGCTGGTAAAATTCTGCTCAAAATCGCGCAGCATATTTTCGAGGTTTTCCAGGGCCCGGTATTTCTTAAACCCTGCCTGCCTCCTGGCCAGCTCCAGGTTTTTAAACTGCATTTTTCCTCGTTGCACTGCAGCATCGTATCTGCCCATGTTGAAGGCAATGATTTTACGATGCGCCAGGTCAAAGGACCTTTGCTCAGAATCTTTTAGAAATTGCTGCCGGATTTCACTCATATAACAAAGCAGTTAATACTATTTACAGGCAATTTTATTTACCCGAGTCTGGTGTCTGCCTCCTTCAAAGCGCGAGGAAAGAAATGCATCTACTATTTCCAGGGCCAGCTCCGGAGAGATAAAACGTGCCGGTAGTGCAAGTACATTGGCATCATTGTGCATGCGCGCCAGGGAAGCAATTTCGGGTGTCCAGCACAATGCACTTCTAATATGCTGATGCTTATTGGCCGTAATATTTACTCCATTGCCACTTCCACAGATTACAATACCTAATGCAAATTCTCCCTTGCCTATCGCCAATGCAAGGGGGTGCACATAATCAGGGTAATCGGTACTTTCTGACGAATGAGTGCCAAAATCTTCTGTAGAAATGCCCTTTTCATACAAATATTGCTTAACTTTCAGTTTAAGTTCAAAGCCTGCATGATCGCTTGCCAAACCTATTTTTTCAGGAAATTGATCCATTGTTAATAACTTTGCTGAAATTCTGTTTTTGCGCAAAATTACGGATAATTACTACAAGATTTATTTTTAATAAGTTACACATTGAGGTAATCGGGTATAGAAATTTTACGATCCTTTTTTATTCGTTCGTAATCAAAATTTTAGCATTTATAAACAATTTTATGTTGATAAGACCCCAACAGATTTTGATATTTTTCAATAACTTTTCCTTGTTTTTTCCAAAACAAAAAACCCTTGTCATTATTTTTGGTTTATACAATAGTTTCCCTAACAATTTTATCATCTTTAATTAACAATTCCTTAACATTTTTACACCCCTTTTCACCCAATTATCAACAGCAAGTTTTCAATACAAAGCATTATTCACTTCTTGTTAATAACCTATCCTAACAATTGATCAGCAACAAATTATCATGTTAAGAAATGAACAGTGGGTGTTAATCAAATTTTATAACTCAATTTTTCAAGTTCTATACTTCTTTTTTACAAACATTGTCAACACCGCTAATAATAATAAGGGAAAAAATTTTTTTTAAAAAAAGAATCAAATATTTATTAGAAGTAAGTGTTGAAAACAGAAATCAAGTAATGTTTAATTTAAACCGCAGTTGTAAATTATGAATGACCCCAGAGATGTGATAGCAGAAATCGAAAGATTAAAGAAGGAAAAAAATGCCATTATTTTAGGGCATTATTATCAGGTTCCCGAAATTCAGGATATCGCGGATTTTATAGGGGACAGTCTTGCTTTATCGCAAAAAGCCCAGCAAACCGATGCAGATGTAATTGTATTCTGTGGGGTACATTTTATGGCTGAAACGGCAAAAATTCTCTCTCCTGAGAAAAAGGTTCTTATTCCGGATCCAGAGGCAGGTTGCAGCCTTGCCGACAGCTGCCCACCCCTGGCTTTTGAAGAGTTTGTTAAGGCCAGACCAAAGCATACTGTTATTAGTTACATAAATTGCTCTGCAGAAATAAAGGCTCTATCCGATATCATTTGTACTTCGAGCAATGCTGTAGAGATTGTTAATAGTTTACCTGTAGAGGAGAATATCATTTTTGCACCTGACAGAAACCTTGGAGCCTACATCAATAACCTCACCGGACGAAATATGGTTTTGTGGAATGGTACCTGCGAAGTACACGATATTTTAAGTATTGAAAGAGTACTGGATCTCAAATTAAAACATCCTCAAGCAAAGCTTATTGCACATCCCGAATGTAAAGCTCAGATATTAGCCATGGCTGATTTTGTAGGGTCTACAACGGCATTGCTCAATTATACTAGACGCAGTGAAGATGACGAATTCCTGGTTGCTACCGAATCTGGTATCATTCATCAGATGAAAAAGTACAATCCTGATAAATCATTTATCATTGTTCCTACTGATGAAAGTTGTATGTGCAACGATTGTCCTTACATGAAACTGAATACCCTCGATAAATTGTTGGCTTGTATGCAGAATGACTATTATGAAATTGTTCTGGACAAGGATTTAATTGAAAGAGCCAATAAACCCCTTACAAGAATGCTGGAAATTTCTGCAAAATTAAACCTCTAGGTTAGTGTAAGGTATTTGTTTATCGGTTAATTTTCCTTAAATTAGATTGTCTTGCAGTATTGCATTTCATGTTGCTAATAATTAAAGGATTAATTTCGAAAAAATATTGTAAATTTGGACGTACGAAACACCAGTTAATGTTTTTAACACAGGAAACTCAACTTGTGAAACCGTTTGACATTGTAGAAATGCATTGCAAATCAATACCTGGTATCGTTGTTTTACCAAAAAATAAATTATTTTCAGTATAATAAATTAAAGGGATATGGCAAAAGTAAAAATTCTGGTTGTTGAAGATGAAAGCATTGTAGCTAAGGATATTCAGAATAGCTTAAAGAAATTGGGCTATCAGGTTCCCACAACAGTCAGTAGCGCTGAAAAAGCTATAGAAGAAATAGAAGAAAATCGTCCGGATCTTGTTCTGATGGATATTATGCTTAAAGGACAGATGAGTGGTATTGATGCTGCTAATATTATTAAGGAAAGGTTCGGTATACCCTTAATTTTCCTTACGGCATATGCTGATGATAATACCCTGAGCAAAGCAAAAATTACCGAGCCTTATGGCTATATCATCAAACCTTTCAAGGAGAAAGAGCTGCAGACTACTATCGAAATGGCTCTCTATAAGCACGAAAAGGATGAAGCCATTAAGAAGGAGAGAGATTTGTATCACTCCATTATCGAAAACAAAGAGTCTAAAGACAGTATTTTTGTAAGAGCAGATTATCGCCTTAATAAGATTAATTTTGACGATATTTTCTATGTTGAAGCTCTGAAAGATTATGTTGTTATCAACACCTCCGATAACAGTTATACCACTCATACTACCATGAAAGAGATGGTTAGAATTCTTCCGCAAAAGGATTTTGTAAGGATACATCGTTCCTTTATCGTTAACCTTAATAAGATATTTTCCATCAAGTATCCTGATCTGGTAATTGAAGGAAAAATGAAGGTTCTGCCTATTGGAGGTCTTTACAGAAAAGAACTGTATGGAAGATTAAATCTGATCTAGAATACAACATAAAATAAAAAAAGGCCGGTAAAACTACCGGCCTTTTTTTATTCTGCCAATTCAAAATCTATCTCTTTTCTCTGGAAATCAGCTCTTTTTATCCTGATGTTAATTTCATCTCCAAGTTTTAATTTCCGTTTTGTATTGTGGCCAATTACCTGGTAGTTATCCTCATCCAGGTAGTAATAATCGTCAGAAAGATCGCGAAGTCGGATCATACCTTCACATTTATTTTCGATGATCTCGACAAATATTCCCCATTTACTTACCCCTGATATAACTCCTGAAAATTCTTGCCCAATCTTATCACTCAGAAATTCAACCTGTTTGTACTTAATGGAATCTCTCTCTGCATTCTGCGCCCTTTTCTCCATCTCAGTGCTGTGGATACACTTTTCTTCATACAATTCTTCATTGAAACTTGCAGAACCATTCTGATATGCAAACAGCATCCTGTGAACGAGCATATCGGGATATCTGCGTATGGGTGATGTAAAGTGTGTATAATGATCGAAGGCTAATCCGTAATGCCCGATATTTTGTGTTGAATATTCCGCTTTAGCCATACTTCGTATTGCAAGGGTTTCTATCAGATTTTCTTCTCCTTTTCCTGCCGATTGTGTCAATAACGTATTGAAAGAACTTGAGATGTTTTTTCTTGTATCTGTGCGCATTTTATATCCTAATTTAGATACAAATTCAGCAAGGCTGTTCAGTTTATCAGGATTAGGTATATCGTGGATACGGTATACAAAGGTTTTAGGTTTGGCTCCACTTTTTACTTTACCTATTTTTTCTGCCACAGCCTTATTGGCCAGTAGCATGAATTCTTCAATGAGTTTATGAGCATCTTTTTGTTCTTTAAAATACACTTCCAGCGGTTTGCCCTGATCATCAAGTTTGAATTTTACCTCTTTTTTATCAAAGCCTATGGCGCCCGATTTCATCCTTTTGGTTCTGATTTTCTGGGCTATAGTATTGGTTATCAGAATTTCTTCAACGTTTTCGCCTTTTTCTGTTTCAATGATTTCCTGTACTTCCTCATAGGTAAATCTGCGGTTCGAATTTATTATGGTTTTACCAATCCAGGTTGATAGTATTTTACCACTGCTGTTCATATCAAATACTACCGAAAACGTTAGTTTATCCTCATTGGGTCTCAGAGAGCAAATGAAATTGGATAATCTTTCAGGAAGCATGGGTACCACCCGATCTACAAGATATACTGAAGTGGCTCTGTTGTAGGCTTCTTCTTCTAGTACACTCTTTTCTTTAACGTAATGTGTTACATCTGCAATATGTACACCGATCTGGTAAGTGTCGTCTGAGAGCTTTTGAAAGGATATTGCGTCATCAAAATCCTTTGCATCAAACGGATCTATGGTGAAGGTAAGAACAGGCCTGAAATCGCGTCTTTTTGCAATTTCTTCCGAAGATATGCTTTCCTCTATTTTTTCTGCTTCTTTTTCAACATTCTCTTCAAATGCATAGGGTAAACCATATTCTACAAGTATAGCATGGATTTCTACTTCATTTTCACCTGGTTGACCCAACACTTTTACTATTTTTCCAAAAGGATTTTTTGCCTGAGGTGGCCATTCTGTAAGCTCAGCCACCGCCTTTTGACCCTCTTTTGCTCCATTGAGATATTCAAGAGGTATAAAAATATCCACCGGCGTAGACTTATTGTCCGGAATGAGAAATGCAAAGTTCTGATGTCTTTGTATGGTACCAACAAAATGTGTTTTCTCTCTTTTAAGTATCTCAATAATCTCCCCTTCTGTTTTGGCATTTTTCCGCTTTGGAAACAATCTTACCTTAACCTGGTCACCATTGAGTGCCTGATGAGTATTATTGGGAGCAATGTAAATATCCTCAAGAAGATCCGGAGTGATTATATATGCCTTCCCGGTTTGTTTCATATCTACAATTCCTGTTACGAAAGGTCCTATGGCTTTTAATTTCTCCTTTTCCACCGGATTCAGGAGAAACTTGCCTGTATATACCTCTACAAGGAATTTTTCTTTGGCCAGAGAATACAACATGCCACTGATGTATTTCTTGTCCTTGGCTTCTAATTCAGGAATTTTTTTGGCTATTTGTTTGTAATTGAATTTTAATGTTGGGTTTTTTAGAAATATGGCCCTTATCTTTTGATCAAGGTTTTGTTTAATTTCTTTTTTGTTGATTTTCATAGGGTTGATTTTTATGTAATTCGGTTTTTAGTTTTGTTACAGGATCTAATGCTGGGTTATACTATGCTTTTGTGTTTCTCCTGTTTCCCGATAGCTTTAGTTCAAAACTAATACTATCAGATATTATTTTGTAATTTTCTTTTGTTATTCTTATATAGCTAAATTAATTTTTTTTAATGGAGGCAAGGCAATTTTATTCGTAAATTTAAGGTTACTTTTACAGCAAGCGTAATGGTTTAAAACATCTCTATTTCAATATATTATATGTCTGCTTTGTTTCAGGAGTTAATTACAAAACTCGACAGCTTTATCCGTAAATACCATACCAATCAGCTTCTCAAAGGGTTGTTGCTGTTTATTGCTGGTTTCGGTGGTTTGTTTGTTGTTGTTACTTTGATTGAATATTTTGGTTATCTCTCCTCCTTTTACAGAGCATTGCTTTTTTTTGGTTTTATCGGATTTAATCTTTTTGTATTTATTAAGTTCGTTATTATTCCAATTGCAGGAATTATAAAGATTGGTAAGCGTATTTCCTTCGAACAGGCTGCCATTATTCTTGGAAAGCATTTTAAGAACGAAGTGGGAGACAAAATACTTAATACTTTGCAATTAAAGGAAATAGCTGATAAAGAATCTTTTAACTCTGATTTGTTAATAGCTGGTATAGAACAAAAATCAAAAAACCTTAACCCCATTCCTTTTGGTAAAGCAATAGATTTTAAAATTAATCTGCGGTATTTACCCTATGCCTTTATGGGATTATTTGTGTTTGGAGGTGGTTTGATGGTATTTCCGTATATTTTTAAGGAATCGGCAGGACGTATTATAAGATTTGAACAACAATTCGAAAGACCCGCTCCCTTTACCATTTTATTTGAAGATCCTCTTTTGACTGCAGTAAGGAATGAAAGATACAAAATGGTTGTATTTACCGAAGGTACGGTTTTACCAGCAGAAATGGAAATTGTTTTTTCCAATTCACGCCATAGGATGCGTCAGGATGGTAAAAACAGCTTTTTCCATGAGTTCCGTTCAGTAAATCAACCCGTTGATTTTTATCTCCATGCCGGCGGATTTAATTTTGGACCTTTTTTACTAAATGTGCAATCACGGGCTTCATTTAAAACCATTAATCTGGAATTGGTTTTTCCAGCTCATACAGGTATGGAAAAGGAAATTGTTCATAACGTGGGTGATATTGAAATACCTGAAGGTACCCTGGTTACATGGAATATTTTCACCAATGACACAGATAGTGTTTTATTCTTTTTGCCAGCAGATATTTTGAATGCAGAGGTTGTACGTCCGGAAGTTTTTAGTATGCAACGAAGAGTTACATCTGCTTTTGATTATTCCATGGTTGCTTATCATGAAAAAGGAGGAAGAGGAGATTCTTTGAACTATCGTGTAAGAGTTATTCCGGATCGGTATCCTGTAATTTCTGTACAGGAGTTTCAGGACTCTGTAATGCTTGCTCATTTATTTTTTGAAGGTTTGATTAGAGATGATTACGGCTTCAGCGATTTATCATTTTTTTATTTGAAAACAAATCAGGAAATTACTGCGGATGAATTCAATGCAAATGATTTCGTTCGTGAACCCATCGTTTTTGATCCCAATAACCTTAATCAGATTTTCTTTTTCCATTTAGATTTAAATGCTATCCAGATCAAACCTGGTGAGTTTTTGTATTATTTTTTCCAGGTTACAGATAATGATAGGATTAATCAACCTAAAGCCACCAGAACCCGATTGTTTAATTTCCGAATTCCTGGATTAAATGAACTCATGCGCGAAAATGTTTCCAGAGATGAAGAGGTAAGTTCTGGTTTGAATCAAAGCCGTCAGGAAGTTTCACAGATTCAAAATGAAATTGACAGATTAAGGAGGTCTATGCTGGAAAGCAGTACCATTACCTGGGAGCAACAGGAGAATTTAAAACAGCTTCTGGAGAGACAGCAACAAGCACAGGATAAGTTCGAACAATTGCAACAAATGGCTGAAGAGAACAGGCAAAGAGACCAGCAATTTCGTTCTACTGATGAAAATATCCTTAAAAAACAGGAAGAACTGCAAAGACTTTTTGATGAAGTGTTAACGGATGAACTGAAAGAGCTTTATGATAAGATTCAACAGGAATTGCAAAATCTCGATCGGCAGAAAGTATTCGATATGCTCGAACGGCTTCAATTTGAGTTATCTGATTATGAAAATCGTTTGGATCGTGCGCTTGAATTATTTAAACAACTTCAGGTCGAAAGAATGTTAAGCGAAAGTATCTCTGCTGTGAAAGAATTGCAGAATAGACAAGATCAGCTTTATCAGGATAATCTGAATGGAAAAGAATCTTCTGAACTGAAAAATCAACAGGACCAATTAAAAAATGATCTTTCAGAACTGCAGGATTTTGTGGATGATATGTTGAAAAAGAATGAAGAGCTATCAAGGCCCAACAACATGGAGGATGTTACACCAGACATGGAGAGAATAAAAGATCTTATGAATCAAGCAAGTGAGCAATTGCAAAGGAATCAAAGAGCGCGTTCTGGTCAATCACAACAAAACTCCTCACAATCTTTACAGAACCTTCAACAGAAATTGCAGGACATGTTGAATAATATGCAACAACAGAATCTTGCGGAAGATATAAGAACATTGAGAGAAATACTTGATAATCTGATTAAAACTTCTTTTGCTCAGGAAGAGCTGATGCAAAGTGTTAGAGAAATGAATGCAAGGGATCCTAAATTTCCTGGTTTGATTCAACAACAAAGAAAGATCAGTAATGATTTAAAAATGATCCAGGACAGTCTGGTAGCCTTATCTAAGCGACAAATTCAAATACAATCCTTTGTGAGCCGGGAAATTGCTGAAATTAATATGAATATTGATAATGCGATTGATCATCTTATTAACCGAAGGAAACATACTGCTACAAGCCGTCAGCAGTTTGTAATGACCCACGTAAATAATCTTGCTTTGTTGCTCAATGAGAGCATGCAAAATATGCAAATGCAAATGCAAATGCAAGGGCAAGGTGAAGGTCAGGATTCTCAGGCAGGGGAAGGTAGTCCTGGTTTTCCTGATCTAAGACAGATGCAGCAGCAAATGAATGAAATGCTCGAACAACTTCAACAAGGGCAACAACCTATGCCTGGCCAAACCGGCGAACAAGGTATGGGAATGAGTGAACAACTTGCTCGGATGGCTGCTGAACAGGAGGCAATACGACGTAGATTAAATAAACTTGCCGATGATATAAGGAGAGAGGGGAGTGGTACTGGCGATCTTGATCAGATTATCCGCGATATGGAGCGGACTGAACTCGATATTGTTACACGAAATGTTACCCGTCAGACTATCCTCAGGCAGCAAAGAATACTGACCCGATTGCTTGAGCACGAGCGCGCTCAGCTCGAAAGAGAGCAGGAAGAAAGAAGAGTAGGAGAGACAGCAAAAACTTTAGATTTAAGTAACCCTAAGGACTTTTTTGAGTATAACAGGATAAAGAACCAGGGCATCGAAATGCTCAGAAGCATGCCTCCTGGGTTTAATCCCTGGTATAGATCTTTGGTTGAGAATTATTTCCTTAATGTAGAGTAAAACAATGGTTGAAAACAAAAAGCAAATCAGGATCCCCTCCTCAAAAGAAGGTATACATCAATTGGAAGCCTTTATTGAAGACATATGTTATGAATATAACATAATTAATACGTATTACGGAAACATTCAGCTTGCAATGAGTGAAGCCTTCTTCAATGCTAAGGTTCATGGTAATAAAAACAACCAGGATTCCCTCATTGACATTTCCTTTTTTTCCGATAAGAAAGGCTTACATTTTGTCGTTAAAGATGAAGGCGAAGGGTTTGATTTTCAAAAATATCTTGATCAGGATATTACCGACTTACCTGACGATGGGGATGAATCAGGCAGAGGAATACTGGTTATTAAAATGCTTGTTGATGAACTTAATTTCTATGACCAGGGAAAGACCATTGAATTGATATTCTACATTTCAAGTATCAATTATACTTTAACCCTGGAAAGAAAGAAACATCTCGAAAATTATTTTAAAAACGTAACTTTGTACAAAACGCCGTAAATTGAACCTTACATATAACCCTGAAATTTCCGTAGAATTTCATTTTACAGAAATTGATACGTTTCCATTTCCTGAGGAATTAATCAGGAAATGGATTCTTGCTATTATAAGAAATGAGAATAAAGAACCCGGTGATCTGAATTTTATTTTTTGTTCAGATCAGTATTTACACCAAATGAATGTTGATTATCTTGATCATGATACACTTACCGATGTTATCACCTTTGATTACTCTCAGGATTTCCTGAATATTAGTGGTGATGTCTTCATAAGTATTGACCGGGTAAAAGACAATTGCAAGGATTTACAGCTTGATTTTTTGAATGAATTATGCCGGATTATTGCGCATGGTCTTCTTCATATTATTGGGTATGATGATAAACAACCTTTATCAAAAGACGTTATGACAAGCAAGGAAGATCATTATCTTTCTTTGGCTGATTTTTTGTAAATTCATGTAAACCCAATTTTTTCTGAATTATGTTTCCAGAATATGATATAATAGTAGTGGGAGGAGGACATGCTGGCTGCGAAGCCGCTGCAGCCTCTGCCCGGATGGGTTCTAAGGTTTTGCTTATTACCCTTAATCTTGCTACCATTGCCCAGATGTCTTGTAATCCGGCCATGGGGGGTATAGCCAAAGGACAAATTGTTCGAGAAATTGATGCCTTAGGTGGTTTCAGCGGCATTGTTACAGATCATACCATGATCCAGTTCCGCATGTTAAATCTTAGCAAAGGTCCAGCTATGTGGAGTCCCAGGGCTCAAAGTGATCGTGTACTCTTTGCAGCCAAATGGCGTCAGATACTTGAAGAAATACCTAATCTTGATTTTTGGCAGGATTCTGTAGTTGATCTGATTGTTAAAGATCATAAAGTTACCGGGGTTAAAACCAAACATGGCATCGATTTTTTTGCTAAATCTGTCATCATTACTAGTGGCACTTTTCTTAACGGCTCTATTCATATTGGCAAAAATTCCTTCTCAGGTGGAAGATTAGGTGAGGCTCCCAGTGCAGGGCTTACCCAAAAAATCAATGATCTGGGTATTGAAAGCGAAAGATTGAAAACAGGTACACCTGTAAGGGTGGATGGTAGAACTATTGATTTTTCCAGATTGTTGGAGCAACCAGGAGATGAGAAACCCGGTAAATTTTCGTTTACAAATACTCCTTTTCTTACAGAACAGAAAAGCTGTTATCTTGCCTATACCGACCCTGAAGTACACGATACTCTACGTTTGGGTTTTGATGAGAGCCCTATGTTCTCAGGAAGAATCCAGGGAAGCGGACCCAGATATTGTCCGAGCATTGAAGATAAAATTGATCGCTTTAGCGACAAAGACAGGCATCAATTGTTTGTGGAGCCGGAAGGTTGGAATAGTATTGAATATTATATTAATGGTTTTTCATCCAGTCTGCCGCTGGAAATTCAGTATAAGGCTCTCAAAAAAATTCAGGGATTTGAGCACAGCAAAATTCTAAAACCTGGTTATGCTATAGAGTATGATTATTTTCCACCTCAGCAATTAGATTTTACTCTGGAAAGTAAACACATCGAGAATCTGTATTTTGCTGGTCAGGTTAATGGTACTACAGGATATGAAGAAGCAGCCTGCCAGGGACTAATGGCCGGTATCAATGCACACCTTAAAAACAGCAAACTAGATCCCTTTATTCTTAAACGGAGTGAAGCATACATTGGTGTTTTGATTGATGACCTGATAACCAAAGGCACCAATGAACCCTACAGGATGTTTACCAGCAGAGCTGAATTTCGGATTTTATTAAGACAGGACAATGCAGATACCAGGTTAACCCCCAAAGGGTATGATTTAGGTCTTATTTCGCAGGAGAGAATGAACGCTTTGCGCGAGAAGGAGTTTGTAGTCGATAAAATGATACAAGGGATCCACTCCTCCAGGGTTAGCCCCGAAGAGATTAACCCCTACCTGGAAATGCATGGCTCTTCACTTATTGAGAAGAAGACCAGTGCCCATAAAATTCTTTTACGACCACAGGTAACCATAGAGGGGTTGCTTACAAGTTCGGCAGAGGTAGCAGATCATTTTGTTCCTTTTGAAAACCACGAACTGTATGCCGAGGCTTTACAATCTTGCGGAATACTTATCAAATACAAAGGGTATCTCGACCGAGAAAAAGACATGGCCGACAAGATCAACAGACTTGAAAACACACAGCTGAGGGAAGATTTCGATTACACCCAACTGAAAGCCATTAGTTTTGAAGGGAGAGAGAAACTGATGAAAATAAGACCGCGAACCATAGGCCAGGCAAGCCGTATTTCCGGCATCAGTCCAAGTGATATTTCTGTGCTACTCATTCACATAGGAGCATGATTGTTTCACGTGGAACACCGTACAATGATAATGATTTTGTGATGATCGATCAATTCGTTCTAATATAATGCAAGCTTCAGGCAATGTTCCACGTGGAACATTGCCTGAGTGTTTTTAATATGTCTTAATGTTCCACGTGGAACAATAAACCGAAAACCAACATTGATGAAGTTGATTGAGATCTGCCCTTTGTGTGGGCATAAGAAATTGGATAGGGTAGGGGAGGCAGTGGATTGCCTGGTGAGTAATGAACTGTTTGAGATTAAGCAGTGTCTTGCTTGTGGTGTAATGATAACCGATCCGCAACCCAGGCTCGATGAAATCGGTAATTATTACCAGTCCGAAGATTATATATCTCATCAGGATGCCCGGAAAAGCCTTTTTGAAAGGGTTTATGGGTGGGTGAAACGAATAATGATTTCACGCAAAATGAAATTGGTTGACAGGTATTTTGAACCTGGGCTTCCTCGGAATATTGTTGATTTCGGATGTGCTACCGGTGCATTTTTGGAAAAAGCCCAGCAAGAGGGTTATAGGGCAATGGGTGTTGAGCCTAATGATTTGGCCCGAACCAAAGCAAAAGAAAAAGGATTACATGTTGTGAAATCCTTTGAAGATATTGATTTGAGGGAAGATGTTGGATGTGTCTCTATGTGGCATGTTCTGGAGCATGTTCCTGATCCTGCAGATCTTTTGGATCAAATTAAAGAGAAATTGGTCCCAAATGGTTTGATTATTGTTGCAGTGCCCGATCACACATCATGGGATGCTGAATACTATGGGCAGCACTGGGCAGCATGGGATGTGCCCAGGCACTTGTATCACTTCGACGTTCCTGCGCTAAAAGGTTTTTTTGAAAGGAAGGGATTGGTTTTTCAAGGAAAATACCCCCTGTGGTTTGATTCTTTTTACGTTAGTTTGCTTTCTGAGAAAAACAGGAAAACAGGAGTTTGGGGGCAAGCCAGAGGATTTTGGGTGGGTATGGTGTCATTTGTATTAGCACTGATGGGTCGTAAGCCATGGTCAAGCCATGTCTTTGTATTCCGGAATTCTTTCACGCAATAGAAACCAGGATATTCCATTGCGGTAGTCTATCTTCGGGATTTGTATCTTTCTTGATATTTAAAATGTATGGCAATGCATAAAAGAAGAATCATTTGGGTTTTGCTGCTTGTTTCTGTTTGTTTGCTGATCATTTCAGGTATTGCAAACTATCATAAATACCAGGTGTTTGACCTGGAAAGGAAATCGGAACATGCACAGAATGTCTTTCTGGCAAGACAGTCTTCTTCCGCAGAATTGCTGCAGCAAATCAAGGATTCTGTACGCATACACTCGTCATCATTTTTCAGAAACGAAAGAGTGGTTGAATACTTGTACCAACGGTACTATGAGCATGCAGAAGTTTTGGTTTGCAGTGTTGGCGATTCTATTTTGTTTCTGTCAAACAATGCTGTACCTCTCGATCATAATCAGCTTCCCGGTTATGTTTCCGGGATTGTTCACCTTCGAAATGGGTGGTATGATGTAAAGCAGAGTAGGGTAGATGATTACACCCTTTGGGTTGTATCTCTCATTAAAAAAGACTTCAGATACAACAATCGGTTTCTGGTTAATGCCTTTACAGAGGGGTATCGGTTGCCCGATTTTGTTGATATCAGTGTAAATGCAGCCCACGGTGTTCCTATCTACAACAAAAATGGCGACTATGCCTTTTCTTTGTCTGTAAGCAACGATCAAGAAATTCTTTTAGTGTCAAAAAGCGTATGGGTGGGATCTGTATTACTTGCTGTGGCTGGATTTCTGTTCTTTTTGGCTTTTGTCTATGTATCATTCATGTTCTTCTTCAACAGAGGTCAGTTACGGGTAGCGGTGGGTGCGGCATTTGCGTTGTTGCTTGTTTTCCGCATGCTAACTTTCTGGCTGCAAATACCTGCAGTATTTTATGAGGGAGTTTTCTTTTCAGCTCATCATTTTGCCGCGAGTTACTGGCTTCCTTCTCTTGGCGATTTATTGCTGAATTCCGTCTTTATTTCATTTCTTCTGGGTCTGGTTTTCACCTATCGGAAAAAAATTTCGGTCTCCTTTAGCGTAAAAGGGGTTGCTGCACTACTCTATTTTCTGGGTTTGATTCTCCCTTTCGCTGCCTCCTGGTTTCTTATTTCCCAGCTTCAAGGCCTGGTTATGAATTCAAGCCTTAACCTGGATGTGAATTTTATTTTTTCTCCGGATGTCTACAATGTAATAGGCTATGTTATTATTGCACTTTTCTTTGTATCCTATTACTTTCTTTTCTCTCTGGTATTTTATTTTTCGCGGATTTTGAAACCAGCCAATATACCATGGTGGACCGAAGTATTGGTTTTTTTGCTGGTTGGTTCAGTGGGTTGGTTTATGATCTCTTCTGCATCGGTCTTTTTCCTTTGGTATTTACTGGGTATAAGCTCCCTTAGCTGTTTTTTCAGATCAAAATCCGTAAGCGAGAGCATAACCTTTACTCCGTTGATTTTTGCATTTTTTATTCTGGCACTTGCTGGTACATGGGCCCTCAATGTATTTAACCAGGAAAAGGAAAATAGCAAAAGACAAAATCTGGCTTTGCGGCTGGCTTCCGAACAAGACCCCATAGCAGAGTATCTTTTTTCTGAAATCGCAGATGATCTCTTTCAGGATCATTTCCTGTTTCAATTGATCAAGGATGATCCCTATAATGAAGAAGCAATTCTCAACTATCTCAAAGTGCATTACTTCGATGACTTTTGGGCCAAATATGATATTCATGTTACGGTTTGTGCGCCCGGAGAAGTATGGTTTTTTAAACCTATTGATCAGGAGATGGTTTGCGATGATTACTTTCAGTATTATATCACTGACTTTGGCAGACCCAGCCACGAACCCCGGTTTATTTATATCGACAATAATTCAGGCCGAAACTCTTATATTTCAGTTGTACCTGTAACAGACCTTTCCGGAGAGGTGATTATCTATACCCTATACCTGGAGTTTGAAGCCCGTTTCATACCCAGAGAGATGGGTTTTCCTGAGTTGCTCGTTGACGACAGAATAGACATCAGCAGAAACCTCGGAAATTACTCCTACGCTATTTTCAAAAACGGAATAATGACCTTTCGGTTTGGCCCCTTTTTCTATAGTATACACTCGTACATCTATAATGTCCCTTCCGAAACATTTTTCTTTGCCGATTTTGAAGGATACAACCATTTGTTCTTCAACAGAGATGCCGACACTCTCATTATCGTAAGTAAACCCAATGCTAACATCCTTGAACGGATTGCACCTTTTTCTTACCTGTTTATAATTCTGTTTCTTTTTAGCTTATGTATATGGTTTACTGTTCTTAAACTCAACAATGAGTTTAGGTTTTCACTAAACTTTAAAAAACGCCTGCAGTTTTCTGTTATCGGTATCGTTCTTGTTGCGGTGGTGGCCATTGGCAGTGCCTCAGCCTGGTTTATTTTTAATATTTACAAAAACAAGAATGAGGCTATTATCAATGAAAAAGCCCACAGTATTCTAATTGAGATGGAAAACCTGCTTGCCGATGAAACCATTCTCAATCATACTTACCACGATTACCTGCGGCAGTTGCTGCTTCGCCTTTCCAATGTCTTTTTTACTGACATAAATTTATTTGATCCTTCAGGTAATTTACTTGCTTCTTCACGCCCTCGCGTGTTTGAAGAAGGCCTGATCTCTCCTATAATGCACCCCCTTGCATTTAACAGGCTGAAAATCAGCAAGAAAACCATGCACGTGCACCAGGAAAGCATCGGTAATCTCGAATATATATCCATATATGTTCCTCTTAGTAATTTGCAGGGGGAGCTCCTTGCTTATATAAACCTACCTTATTTTGCCCAGCAGAGCGAATTGCGCAACGAAATATCCTATTTCCTGGTGGCATTCATTAATATTTATCTCTTGCTGTTGTTGCTGTCGGTAATCATTGCTTTCTTTATTTCCAACTATGTTACCAGACCCCTGCAGATCATCCGCGACAGCATGTCGATGATTCGCTTTGGAAAGCACAATAAAAAGATTGAATGGGAACGTGAAGATGAAATTGGACAACTGGTAACAGAATACAACCGTATGATTGAAGAGCTTGCTGTGAGTGCCGAATTGCTTGCGCGCAGCGAAAGGGAATCTGCATGGCGCGAGATGGCAAAACAGGTGGCACATGAAATAAAAAATCCCCTCACTCCCATGAGGCTCAATGTTCAGTACCTTCAAAGAGCCTGGCTCGATCGTACCGATGACTGGGACGACCGTTTGGAGCGCTTTACGCGCACTATGGTAGAACAGATAGACAATTTGGCCCTTATTGCCAGCGAGTTTTCTGATTTTGCCAAAATGCCTCAGGCTCGGATGGAAGAAATTGATCTCCGCAAATTTATTCCCGAAACGGTCGATCTTTACAAAGGGTTTGATAAGCTCATCCTTAACTTTGATTTGCCCCAGTTTCCCCCGAAATTGTTAATAATAGCTGATGGAAAACAATTGTTACGCGTTTTTAATAACCTGATTAAGAATGCCATACAAGCATACGATAAAAACCAGGATGCCCGGGTAGAAATAGTTTGTGTTAGAGAGGAGTTTTATTACCAGCTGATTGTAAAGGATTATGGTATGGGTATCCCGGAGAATTTGAAACAAAATATCTTTCAACCTTACTTTACTACCAAAACTGCAGGTATGGGTCTGGGGTTGGCAATGGTGAAAAGCATAATCGAAAGCTTTAATGGCCATATTTCCTTCGATTCCAGTGAAGGGAAGGGCACAAGCTTCACCATAAGAATACCGGCTGCAAAACAGGCCTGAAAATGCCTCAAAACGGATTTAATATTGCAACCATCGTAGGTGAGACAGGAAAAGTAAAACAAGGATGTTTTTTACTTTTTGTGGTTTTTATTTTCATTGCCATTCCGGTATTAGACAAAAAACTTATGTAACACCTTGGAAATCTGATGCTCAGCCGGGCTAAGGCATTTAGTATAATATATCATGGAAAAGCGATGCAAATGCCAAATACTGTTTTACCAGTTTGAGTTAGCCCGGTATAGCGGTATTAAGAGCCACTCAGCGCCATAAAGACCTCCAAAAGGAAAGCCTGCTGTTGCTTCAGTATCTTAAAAAGATCTGATAAATAAGCAACAGCAGGCTTTAGGGGTAAATGCGGTATCATTGGGATTGCCGGTCGAATTACCAGCAACCATCGAGCTATTCGTAAACCAATGGTTCTGTTTCGCCTTTAAGCACCATCAGGCCATTCATGGCAAGCGCTCTCATTTCATCTTCACCAGGGTATACATAAACTGGCGATATGTGTCTGACACGTTCTGTTACTGCGTCAACAAAGGGTTTTCCGTATGCGATGCCACCGGTAAGCAATATTGCATCCACTTCGCCTTTGAGCACCGTGGCCATGGCTCCAATTTCTTTGGCAACCTGGTAGGCCATTGCATCATTGATCAGTTTTGCCTGGGCATCTCCTGCCACAGCCCGCTTCTCAACCTCATAAGCATCGTTGGTTCCCAGGTAGGCTACAAAACCACCTTTGCCGGTAATCATCTTCAGAATCTCTTTCTCGGAGTATTTTCCACTGAAACAAAGCTTTACAAGTGCTCCTGAGGGCAAGCTTCCGCTTCTTTCCGGAGAAAAAGGGCCATCGCCATCCAGGGCCTGGTTTACATCAATCACCCGGCCTCTGTAATGTGCGCCTACACTGATACCGCCTCCCAGGTGGGCAACGATCAGATTGAGGGCTTCATAGGTTTGCGCAACCGCACGTGCATGCTGACGGGCAATGGCTTTCTGATTAAGTGCATGAAAAATCGAAATCCGCTGAATTTCCGGATGACCCGAAATTCTTGCAATTTCCTCCAATTCATCAACCACAACAGGGTCGGCAATAAAGGCCCTGGCCGATGGCAACGACATGGCAATATCATGGGCAATAAGTCCGCCCAGATTGCTTGCATGCTGGCCCAGAACTCCAACCTTGAGATCCTTGATCAGCGCTTCGTTGATTTCATACACACCCGATTTAATGGGCTTTACCAAACCGCCTCTGCCTACTATGATCTGGATGTTGTTAATCTCTATGCCTGCATCTTTTAATTCCTGCAAAACGATACTTTTACGGAATTCGTATTGATCAGTTATGCGCTCAAAACCCTCCAGATCCTCGCAGGAATGTTTGATGTTTTTCAGAAACATCTCACGGGTATTTTTAAATACGGCTATCTTGGTTGAGGTAGAACCCGGATTGATAGCTAACAATAATTCTTCGTCCATGTTTTGATAATTAAAAGGTTAAGGGTTTATTGAACTGCAGCAGCAAGGGCAATAGAGTTTAGCTTGGTATCGTCGCTATCGGCACGGCTGGTAAGAACTATCGGAGCTTTTGCACCCACAATCACGGCAGCACATTTGGCCTGTGCGAAATAGATAAAGGTTTTGTACATGGCATTGGAGGCATCCAGGTCGTCTCCCACCAGGAGATCTGCATCGCCTGCAACAGGGCTGTTGATTTTTTTCAATTGTGCACTTTTGGCACTCACCGCGTTATCGAAAGCAAAAGGACCATCGATCAGGCAGTTGGGTATTTGCCCACGGTCGCACATTTTGGCAAGTGCTGCCGCTTCCATGGTTGATTTCATATCAGGGTTTACTGTTTCCACAGCACTCAGAACGGCTACCTTGGGCTTTTCGATACCCAAACCCACCAGGTAGTTGACAGCATTTTTGATGATGGAGACTTTGCCCTGGAAATCGGGTGCAATGTTCATGGCAGCATCGGTAAGTCCAATGATTTTGTGGTATACAGGTACCTCAAACAAAGCCAAATGAGAAAGCAGTTCGCCACTACGCAACCCCCATTCTTTATTGAGAACGGCCCGCAACAAGTTGGAAGTGCCCAGATGGCCTTTCATTACGATATCGGCCTGTTTGCCCGAAACCATTTGTACTGAAATTGCTGCAGCTTTATCGTTATCGGGTTCGTGGATCACCTCAAAGGCCGAAATATCGTAATTGCCCTTTTGAAAAATCTCACGTATTTTGGGCTCATCGCCCACCAGTACTCCATCGATAATCCCATTTTGATGGGCATTTACGACAGCTTCAATGGCGTTCTGGTCGTGAGCAGCTGCCAGCACCAGCCTCTTTCGGCTGTGTGCCCGCGCCATCTGATGCAGATCAGAAAGTTTTGTTAGCATATAGAATTTGTGTTTTAAGGGTGAATGAGTTTATGGCCGCAAAAATACGAAACTTCTGCTCATGCCCCTTATACACATGCCGCTTTTTGTACTGAATGTGGATAAAAAAAATGACCCCATGCAGGGGTCATTTTCAGTGGCTTGCCAAGGAACCTGGATGCCTCAGTTCACCTCAATGGTTCTGAATAATTTGTGCTTTTCCGGGTCTTCAAAGGGAACGCTCATCACCAGAATACCATTTTCATGCCTGGCCGAAATATTCTCAACATCGCAATTTTCAGGAAGCCTGAAACTTCTGCTGAAAGGTTCTGGTGAAAATTCTCTCATCAGATAGGTCTCCTGGCTGTCTTGATCTGCTTCGTTGGCTTGTGGTTTAGGCACAAAACTTATCGTAAGGATATCTTTTTCTGCTTTGATCCGGATCAACTCCTTGCTGACACCAGGCAGGGCCATTTCAATCTGGTAATTCCCCGACGTTTTCCGAATGTTGGTTCGGGGCATTCTTCCATAGTTTGATGGTTCTGAAGTTGTAGTGTGCTTCTGGTTTTGCAAAGCAAAATCGATCATCCTTTCCCATTGTGGCTGGGTGCGCCATCTGATAATTGTCATAATTGGGGTCTCCTATGTTTGATTAATTATTTCAACAGATTGTTGCCTTGTCTTGTCAACTCTTATTCCAATATGGGATTCGGATCAAATTTGCGCACCGAAGGCGCCAAAATGGCACCATATGGGGTTTTTTCCCCCGATCGAATGACAAAACGGCATTAAAATGTCGTGCCCAAATAAAGACCCGTGTTTGCCGACCGGCTTATTCATTACCTGAAACAGCAAAACTTACACTTGTGCCATCAACAATTCACTGCACTTTGAGTTAACTTAATATCTTTCTTGAATCAGGATTGAAATTGATAGCTACCTTTGCAAACTTTCCATTGCAATTTAAACGCAAAGGTTAAGTTCTCAGAGAATAGTATTACCCAATTCCGGATTGTTTTTATGGATTCCCGACATAAGCAGGTATTATCATATTTTCGTTTCAGGCGGATTATCATACCCATCCTATTAGGTCTGGGAGTAGCTACTTTTTTGTTGATTCGTAATTTCGACCGCGAGGCTTTTATTGGGATCAACTGGGTTGCGCAATCCTATTTTTTCCTCTTTATGGCGCTGTTAATGATGGTAGCCCGCGATCTGGGTTATATGTATCGTTTGAGAGTGCTTACCGACGGGCAGATAAGCTGGCGAAGAAGCTTTGATGTGATAATGCTTTGGGAATTCGCTTCTGCCATTACCCCATCTATCATCGGGGGATCGGCCATTGCGCTGTATATTGTGAACAAAGAAGGCGTAAGTATGGGGCGAACTACAGCCATTGTTCTTATCACGGCTTTTCTGGATGAGTTGTTTTATATTCTCATGGTGCCTTTGATGATCCTTGTGGTGGGAACCCATGCCCTTTTTACAACGGAGGGAGAATATGTTTTTCTGAATACACGTTTCGGCACACAAGGCATTTTTATTATTGGATACCTGTTTATCCTGGTTCTTACAACCATTATCATTTACGGGGTTTTTGTAAATCCAAGGGGATTCAAGAAGATACTGCTTACCATTTTTAAGCTGCCTTTTTTGCGCAAATGGAGAGTAAAAGCTGCAGAAACGGGCAATGAAATTATCATTACCTCACGTGAAATGAAGGGGAAGCCTTTTATTTTCTGGCTTAAAGCCTTTGGTGGAACTTTCGTTTCGTGGACCGGGCGCTTTCTCGTGGTAAATTTCCTTATTATGGCATTTGTATCGGGAGGGGATCAATTGTTGATTTATGCAAGGCAGCTTGTTATGTGGGTGATTCTGCTGATCAGTCCTACTCCAGGCGGCAGCGGGGTTGCAGAGTTTGTTTTTTCTGGTTTTCTGGGTGAATTTATCCCTCAGGGGCTAACCCCTGCTCTGGGACTACTATGGCGCACCATAAGCTATTACCCCTACCTGTTCATTGGAGCCATAATTCTGCCTCACTGGTTACGAAGGGTTTACGGTAAAAAGAAGGAACCTTTATCCAGTTCTTTTCAGCAAGAAGATTTGCCCCGGAAGCCGGTTTGATCCTTTGCACTTCATTTAAGAAAAAACATTAGGTTTGCATCCTTAAACCCTTTTTATGAGTTGGGAGCATATTGTACTTGTACTTATTACCGGTGTGGTTTGTGGAGTGATAAATACCCTTGCCGGAAGCGGATCTCTGATCAGTTTGCCTATTTTAATGTTTATTGGCCTGCCACCGCATGTGGCAAATGGTACCAACAGGATAGGTATCTTTTTTCAGAACATAGTAAGCACCTTAAGTTTCAGAAAGCAGAAGGTACTGGATGCCCCCATGGGCTGGAAACTTGCCTTACCCAGTATTCTGGGGTCGGTGGCCGGTGCTTTTATTGTGCTCGGACTCAACGAAAGAACCATTGAGGTGGTGGTGGGTATTGTTATGTTGATAATGCTAATCCCCATGTTTTATAAACCTGGTAAGTGGTTGTACGGGGCTCATCCCTCAGAAAAAGATACAACCCATACTCTTCTCAGATTTCTTATATTTTTCTTTATTGGGGCCTATGGAGGTTTTATTCAGGCTGGAGTAGGGATATTTCTTCTGAGCGCTTTGGTGCTTAATGCAGGGTATGATCTTGTGAAAGCCAACGCACTTAAAGTATTTATCAATCTTATATTCACCCCATTTGCCCTCGCAGTGTTTATTTACAAGGGGCAGATCGATATTATGGCCGGATTGGTATTGGCCGCAGGAAACTCTATAGGAGCCTATTTTGCCAGCAAATATGCTGTCAGCTGGGGAACAGCCTTTGTAAGGTATGTATTGATTTTCGTAATTATCGGTGCTGGCACTAAACTGCTTTTCTTTCCTTAGAAATCCGCCAAACTATTTGCTTCTTGCTTTTTTGAACACAATATTTACGAAGGCACGAAAGAAATACCGAACATCGGTAAGCACTTTATTGCGTTCATAAGCGGCAAGGTATCTCCTTTCTGATTCGAGGATTTCCTCGAAATTTGCAGGCATATCAGCATAATAGGGCGGCACCAGGCCTGGTCGGAACTGGTGGCGTTTCTCCAGCAGATCGCGCGGATAAAGTGTTTGAAATTGTGTACTCAGTGGCCTTACGCCAACCAGTTTGAGCTCTCCGCGGAAAAAATTGATAAGCATGGGAAGCTCATCAAGCCAAAATCTGCGCATAAACTTCCCGAAACCGGTTACCCGGAAATCATCCTTAAATTTCCCACCCTGGTCCAGCTTGTTTTTTTCGTATACATATTGCTGAAGGTATTCAGAATAGGGGTACATGGTTCGGAATTTATACACCCTGAGGAGTTTTCCGTTTTTTCCGGTACGAACCATCCCGAAGATAGGGCCGTAGGAGGGTGAAAGATCGTAGGCCGGCTTTTTTATTTTCCGGGCTACAAAGTAGTAAAGATATCCGTGTGTTTCTTCATGAATTACTTCAAATCCACACGAATACAATCTGCCCAGGGTTTCGGCACGGCTGATAACCCGGTTGCGACCCCCTGTCAGGGCAAAATACAATTGCTTGGTAAAAGGTAGCTTGGGAATAACACGTTTGAAAACAAAATCACCCGTTACATAAAGGCTGTTGACCAAACTGGGAAACTTCTTCATCAGGCGTTCGTTGCGCAGTTCAAGGGTTTCTACACAGCCAATAAAAAGAGTGTCCTTGGCAATGTTTTCATTCAGGGCTTCAAAAAACTTATTGATCCTCCTTATGTCGTTGATCCGCTTAAGGTTAACAACCGCCCGTGTTTCATCCTGCTCCAGCTTGTTGATGTTGAAAATGGTAGTGGTTGAAAACACGTGTGTCTTGTCATGATTGACATCCACAAACGAAGAGATCATTTGAAGCACATTGCGCCCAGCCTCCGACACGATACTTCTTTCGATCCGGGATAATTGCTCCTCCCTTTTCCTGAAAGGGATACTCAGCGACTCGCCAACGAGCATGTCTTTCTCCACGAAACGAAACTGCTTTCTTTGATCCTTCATAAATCTTTATGTCAACCCAAAACTCTTTTTACCTCTTTTAAGCAGGTCGCCCGTGCCTGCCATTGCATTTTTCAGGGACCTTACAAAATTAAAGCCAATCAAGGAAGGCAATTTCGGTGTATCACGTAAAATGACTGTGTAAAAACACCCGAAAACCCTATAAAATGCAAATCGATTTTTCTTCATACAACATCATTGCAGATCAGGATTGAAAGAGAGCTAAACAATTTTTACGTGATTCTCAGGGATTTGGATCTCGATGGATTTTTCCAGATAATCCAACCTGAGCAATATTTTCATTCTGTTGTTGTATTGCACCATTTCTGCCACCAACCCTCGCAGCGGCCCTTTCACAATCTCTACCTTGCTGCCGGGGGGTATTTTCTCTTCCAGTGGCTGAGTTAAAACATCTGTAGACAGGATCCAACGGATATTTTCAATTTGCTTTTCAGGAATTACCACCGGCTTTCCTTCAAAACTCACAAACCTCACCACCCCTGGCAAATTCAGCACTTCATATCGCTGCCCTTCGGGCACAAAAACGAAAATGTAGGAACTGAACAGCGGAACGTCAATCCATTTTTTTCGATCGCTCCACTGCCGAAGGGTTTTGATAAGCGGTAAATAACAAGTTATATTTCTGTCGTTCAGTAGCTTCTCTACCTTCTTCTCAAATCGGGGCCGCGTATAGGCGGCGAACCAGTATTTCTCGTCCATACATTTCTATGAAGTTACAAAAATAAAGGATTCGAATGGGTTGGTAAAATTATTTTTCTGTTAATCAAATCCTAAGGTGGTTTACTGATCCATAAAAAGATAAACTCTCAACCCTCAGAAACCTTGGTTCTAGGGTAGGTTGTAAGGTAGCTTGCAATGGTATAATTACTACCTTTGTGCAGCTTTGGCAAACCTTGTAAAACCTTTGCCATCTGCAATAATCAAAACAGCCAACCATGATTAAACAGGTTCAATTTGGGCTTATTGGTGCCGCAGGGTATATTGCACCACGACACATGAAAGCCATCCGCGAAACAGGAAACAACCTGCGTGCTGCACTCGATCCCTTTGATAGTGTGGGTATTATTGACAGCTATTTTCCTGATGCAGATTTTTTTACCGAACCAGAAAGGTTCGACAGACATATGGACAAGCTCCGGCGCAAAGGTGAAAAAGCACTGGAGTATGTTAGCATCTGCTCGCCCAATTATCTCCACGACTCGCACATACGAATGGCCCTCCGAAATCAGGCCCATGCCATTTGCGAAAAGCCTCTTGTACTCAACCCCTGGAACATTGATGCCCTAGAGGAAATTGAGAAAGAAACAGGGAAACGAATTTACAATATCCTTCAACTGAGGCATCATCATGCTGTGGTTTCGCTTAAAGAGAAAATGGATGCAGCCCAGGCCACCCATAAATATGACATTGACCTCACCTATATAACATCACGGGGAGCCTGGTATTTTTATTCCTGGAAAGGTAATTCAGAAAAATCGGGAGGAGTCGCCACCAATATTGGTGTACACTTTTTCGATATGCTTACCTGGATTTTTGGTGGAGTACAAAGTAACACTGTTCACATCAGCAAACCTGATAAGGCGGCAGGATTCCTGGAACTGGAAAAAGCCAGGGTAAGATGGTTCCTGAGCGTTGACCGCAACGATTTGCCCGCCAGTGTTATTAACAAAGGCCAGTTCACCTACCGTTCCATACAGGTTGATGGCGATGAATTTGAGTTCAGTGGAGGCTTTACCGATCTGCACACGCACAGCTACCAGAATATTCTGGATGGCAAGGGTTTTGGGTTAAATTGTGCCCGACCCAGCATTGGCATTGTGCATGACATCAGAAATATGCAACCCATTGGTTTAAAGGGTGATTACCATCCGATGGCTGCCTCTGAAACCGCCTGATTCTAATCAGTTTATTGGGGGTAGCAAAGCTTCAATCTGCTCCCTTTGCGGCTCAAGCCAATGTGGCAACCTTAGGGTGGAGCCCAATTGGTCTAAGCTTTCATCTACCAGAAAACCAGGGCCCAGGGTAGCAATTTCAAACAGAACACCTCCTGGCTCCCTGAAGTAGATGGAGCGGAAGTACTGCCTGTCCATTACAGCCGAAGGAGAAAAACCTTCCTCCACAAGATTCTGCCGAATAACTTTTTGGCTATGTTCGTCGGCAGTTGCAAAAGCAAGGTGGTGTATGGTGCCGGTTCCGGGTAGCTGATCGGGAGAGGATGGGTGCGCAACAAGATCTACATAATGGCCGGGTTGGTTGGTGCCAGAATACAGACGGATGCGGTTTTCTGATTTCTCTGCAATGGTATGGTTCATATTGCGCATCATAAAGTCTAGTGTGCTGTCGTAGGAAACATAACTCAAAACAGCTGAATAGAAACCTTTAATGGCATTTTCGGATGAAATTCCGGGAGTTGACCACCCTTGACGAGGGTCATGGGGTGAAGCAACCAGTTCAAGTGACATCCCATCAAAATCCTCAAAGCTGATATATTTCTCTCCAAATCGCTCGAAGGGCCCACGGTATTCTACCTGGTAAGCCTTCAGTCGTTTACGCCAGAATTCCAGCGAATCTGCCGATACCGAAAAAAGAGTAGTGGTCATGGAGCGATTGCCCGATCTGCCTTTTTGTATCCCTCTGAAAGGGAAAAAAGTAATTGCCGATCCCGGACTTCCGGTTTTGTCGCCGTAATAAAGATGCCAGGTATCAGGGCTGTCGTAGTTAATGGTTTTTTTTACAAAACGCAATCCCAGTATTTCGGTATAAAAGCGCACATTGTTGTTTACGCTTCCTGCAATGGCTGTTATGTGATGCAATCCATTGATTAACTTATTATTTGTCATCTGAGCATAAATGATGTGTTAATGTCTCAGGAACAAGTTTTTCAGCAGATTTGTTCACGCCACTCCATTCTCTGGGCTTTTTTCCCGGTTCCAGAAACTTAGCAGTTGAGGTATTTCAAAAGCATAAGGAAGCGATTTGACTAGCACAGTGCATACAACCGGGAAAAAAGCACTGTTGAAACCCTGTGGTATCCAGTTCCATGCAACCAGCATCAGAACCGATAATGCTGCCACTGCCCGGAAGTAAAACCTTACAGATAAACGTGGCACTCCATATCCTGCTACCCAGATAAAATACAGGTGTGTTGGAATTGCCCACAACAAGTTCAGATTACCTTTGGTGGTAATGTGGTCGGTGAAAAACCACAATATTAATACAACCACTCCTGTAATACCTAAAACAGTAAAAAAGGTTTTATCGAAAACCCTCGAGGTGGTTTTACTAACAAAACTTAAAAGGGCCAGCAGGAAAACAAACCAAAAAACCATGTTTGGGGTTATGAAACCTGCTGGAGAAGGAACTACAGTTTTGGCAAGCAACACCCGGTGTTCGGCTACTAGCGGAGAGCCATCGGGCAGGCTGGCCAAGGCAAAAGCAATAAGCATCTCATCGGGGAGATACATGAAATCCCAGGGAGTTGCCACCTTATCGGCAGGCAAACCCAGGGCAAGATCAATACCAAAAGTGCTCCAGGGCATCTCTGTCAGTAATGGTTGGAGCATCTGCCTGAGGGTTCTGTGGGTATGAAAATCAGGTTGATAATGAAACTGGTAATCCAGCAGGCTGCGCAGCTTTTCCATTGCCTCGGGCAATACTCCCGGATAATCAAACCAGATTGGCTCCACAATCTCGTCAATAAGGTCGCGGATACGGGTGGCACAATTATCATAAAAAAAGTCGTATTGATAATAGGCGTTTTCGGGTAATTGATTGATGAGCAGAAAATCGTATACAGCTTGTCTCTCCCTCAGGTTGAGATTGAGCAGCTGCTCATAAATTGCCCTTCCGTCAAATTTATACTCTGCCAAAAAATACTCCATTGGGGCAACCGAAAGCTTATAAAGCAATTTCCCGCGGGCGAATTTCACATAAAAGTTGGGGGTATTGAAATCAAATGTCCCATAGTTAAAAACCAGATCGATGTTGTTTTCAGGATCCACTACCCGCAAAGCGCTGTGGCCAAAGACCGAATAAAGCTCATCGCCAGGGCTGGCGGTGAGCAGTGTAATTTCAGATTGGGCCGATAGTGTTCTTGACAGAGTGGATTGTGCAAAAGCAGAGCAAACAAAAAACAGAGTGAGGAATGTGCTCAGCCCCAAAGCCAGATTTGATTTGGTAGAAAGTGTCATAGTTTGGGTTGAAAAATAAACAAGACAAAACAGGTTGAGGGTATCTGGAGGCAAAAATACGTTTTTTGAAATCAGAAATCAGGGCATGGGGGTATTAAAAGAGTGTTAATTCGTTGAATAAGAAAAACGGATTAAATTTTGCAAAATGTTGAAAAACAAAAGGAAATAATTTCTATCTTTGCAGCCTCGAAATAAGAGCCGTTTTGTCAACAATTATATCAAGAATTTATTAACAATTAGCTGTTAATAAATTTGCCCGAATTAAAAATTAGTTTTAGCTTTGCACCCCCTTAGTGCGAGGGTGTTTCGTGTTTTAAAAAAATCAAATACAGCAAATTAAGCGAGCGATGAATACAACAAGCTACAAGACCATATCTGCCAACAAGGACACGGTCAATAAGGAGTGGGTCCTGGTTGATGCAGAAAACGAGATTTTGGGCCGTCTTGCCAGCAAGGTAGCCAAAATTGTACGCGGTAAATACAAGGTAAACTATACCCCTCATGTTGACTGCGGCGACAATGTAATTATTATCAATGCTGAAAAAATTGAACTCAGCGGCAACAAGTGGGATCACAAAGAGTATGTTCGCCATACCGGATATCCGGGCGGCCAGCGTTTTACGACCGTAAAACAGATGCTCGATAAAAATCCCACAGAGATCATCCGCAAAGCCGTAAAAGGCATGTTGCCCAAAAATCGTTTGGGACGCGCCCTCATGGGTAATGTACATATTTATGCAGGTAGTGAGCACCCCCATCAGGCTCAGCAACCCCAAAAAATCAACCTTAATACAATCAAGTAAGCATGGAAGTTATCAACACTATAGGAAGAAGAAAGACTGCCGTAGCCAGAGTATACCTCAAGGCGGGTAGTGGTCAGGTGACCATCAACAAAAGAGACATCAAAGATTATTTTCCCACTGGTATCCTGCAGTATGTGGTTAATCAACCCTTTCAGATTACCGGTAATGAAGGTAAATATGACGTGAAGGTAAACCTTGATGGTGGTGGTATCAAAGGTCAGGCTGAAGCATTAAGGTTGGCAATCTCCAGAGCGTTGTGCGAAGTGAATGCAGAATGGCGCCCGGCCCTCAAATCCAAAGGCCTCTTGCGTCGTGATCCCCGTATGGTTGAGCGTAAAAAGCCCGGCCAGAAGAAAGCAAGGAAGAAATTCCAATTCAGCAAACGTTAATTTCATTTTACTGGAAAATTTTTATTTAGCATGGCAAGAACGAATTATAACGAACTCTTAGATGCCGGTGTACACTTCGGACACCTCAAGCGGAAGTGGAACCCCAATATGGCCCCCTACATCTTCATGGAGCGCAATGGTATTCATATTATTGACCTCAATAAAACCATTGCCAAAATTGATGAGGCAGCTGCGGCTATGAAGCAAATTGCAAAATCAGGGAAGAAAATCCTTTTTGTTGCTACCAAGAAACAGGCAAAAGAAGTTGTAGCGCAGCATGTGAAGCAAATCAACATGCCTTATGTTACAGAAAGATGGCCTGGTGGTATGCTTACCAATTTTGCTACCATCCGCAAGGCAGTGAAGAAAATGTCAACCATCGACAAAATGTCAACCGACGGTACTTTCGACAATATTTCCAAAAAAGAAAGATTGCAGATTACCCGCGAAAGGGCAAAACTTGAAAAACAATTCGGATCTATCGCCGATCTGTCAAGATTGCCTGCTGCCGTTTTCATTGTAGACATCATGAAGGAGCATATTGCAGTGGCCGAAGCTCACAAGCTTAATATCCCCACTTTTGCAATTGTAGATACCAACTCCGATCCCAACCAGGTGGATTTCCCCATTCCAGCCAACGACGATGCATCAAAATCCATCTCTATCATTCTCAAAACCATGATTGATGCTATTCAGGAAGGTCTTGCTGAAAGAAAGCTTGAGAAGGACAAGGCTGCTGACGATGATGACAGAGATGTGGATACCGAAGATGAAGATGGCGTAATCAAAGCAAAATCTATCAGAGGTGTGGAAGATGCCGACGAGGACGATGAAGATGCCAAAGCAAAAGCCCGCAAGCTTAAGCTTAAGCAGGAAGAGGAAGAAGCAGATACCATGAAGAAAGCTGCCAAGGCTCCCAAAGGTGCTGCTGCTGCCCGCAAACCCCGGAAATAATTGTATCACAAATCTTAATGTAAATTATATTATGGCTAATATTACTGCTGCTCAGGTAAATGAACTTCGCCAGCAAACCGGTGCCGGTATGATGGATTGCAAAAAAGCCCTGGTGGAAGCCGAAGGTGATTTCGAAAAAGCGATTGATATCCTGCGCAAAAAAGGACAGAAACTTGCCTCCAATCGCGCTGATCGCGATGCCAATGAAGGTGTGGTGATTGCAAGAGTTTCTGACGACAAAAAAACCGCAGCGATCATTATGCTCAACTGCGAAACAGACTTCGTAGCGAAAAACCAGGAAATGATCGATTTTACCCACAAATTGCTTAACCTTGGTCTTGAGAAGGGTTGCAAATCTGCTCAGGAGCTCCTGGAAGTGGTTGTGGATGGCAGAACCGTGCAGGAACTGGTTACCGACATGATTGGAAAAACCGGTGAGAAACTTGATCTGAAAAAGTTTGAAACCATCAGTGGCGAAATTGCTTTCGCTTATATCCACCCCGGTAACCGTGTATCTTCTGTTGCTGTTTTCAACAAAGCTGATGTGGCTGATGTTGATGCTGCCGGAAAAGATGTGGTAATGCAGATTGCCGCCATGGCTCCCGTTGCTTTGGATGCCGACAGCGTTTCTGAAGAGGTAAAAGCCCGCGAGATCGAAATCGGTAAAGAACAGGCTCGCCAGGAAGGAAGACCTGAAGAAATGCTCGAGAAGATCGCAATGGGTAAACTCAACAAATTCTTCAAAGAGAGCACCTTGCTCAACCAGGAATTTATCAAAGATGGCAAGAAAACTGTTCAGCAGATGCTTGCAGGTTACGATAAAGACCTTACCGTTGTAGCTTTCAGAAGATTCGCTCTGGCGTAATCCGATAGAATACTTTCTCAAAAGGGGCCCTGCGCCCCTTTTTTTATGATATTCCATCTTTGAGGTGTTTATTTAAACACTACTTCAACGAAAAAACGTAAACTTGCAAAACAGTATCATTTCAATCAACAGAATAAAAACCATGACAACATATAAAAGAATTCTTCTGAAACTTAGCGGCGAATCGCTCGCTTCTGAGGCCGGGCATGGCATCGATGCCCGAATGCTCGAAGCTTATGTGTCTGAAATTCGCTCTGTATATAACCACGGGATACAAGTAGGAGTTGTGCTCGGTGGGGGTAATATTTTCAGAGGCATGACAGGCAGCAAGAAGGGTTTTGACAGGGTGCAGGGCGATTATATGGGCATGCTTGCAACCGTTATTAATTCGCTGGCTCTTCAGGCAGCCCTGGATAATGCCAATATCCCATCCGTAGTTTTATCAGGTGTTGCCATTGACCCCCTGTGCGAGCGGATGAACAGACGTAAAGCCATCGAATATCTTGAAAAGAATTTTGTAGTAATTATCAGTGGCGGTACAGGCAATCCTTTTTTCACCACCGACTCTGCTGCCGCATTGAGAGCTGTGGAGATTAAAGCCGATGTATTGCTTAAAGGAACACGCGTTGATGGAGTATATACTGCCGATCCGGAAAAAGACCCCAAAGCAACCAAGTTTCATCAGTTAACCTTCGACATGGCCTACGAGAAGAACCTGAAAATCATGGATCTTACTGCATTTACCCTCTGCAAGGAAAACGATGTGCCCGTGATTGTTTTTGATGTAAACAAGCCTGGTAATCTCAGGGAGATAATCGTTGAGGGCAAGCCCAATGGTACTATTGTAAAAAACGCTGAATAATTACCCTGCGGCCGCATACTACCCTTTCGAGGGCTGGTAAGCCTAAGAACGGTAAAGGCCATGCTTTTTAAAAAAATCAAGGGTTTATTACCATTTGGGTAAAAAGATTATTTTTGTACGTCAAAACGAACTTCTAACCCGAAAGTATATCAGATATGAGCGAAGAAACCGTCTTTTTATATGATGAAGCTGAAGAGAAAATGGAAAATGCCATTAAACATCTTGAGCGTGAACTGGTAAAGATAAGGGCTGGTAAAGCCAACCCACAGATGCTTGATAGCGTTAGGGTTGATTACTATGGCACTATGACACCCCTTGCCCAGATTTCCAATATCAATACGCCGGATCCCCGATCCATCGTTATTCAGCCCTGGGAAAAAAACATGCTCGGGCCTATCGAAAAGGCGATCATGGCAGCTAATCTTGGTTTCAACCCCCAAAATGATGGTACGCTCATCAGGGTAGTGGTTCCCCCTCTTACCGAAGAGCGACGTAGGGATCTTGTGAAAAAATCGAAGGCCGAAGCAGAAACCTGCAAAGTGAGTATCCGCAATGCCAGAAGAGAAGCCATTGACGCAGGGAAAAAACTCGAGAAAGAAGGTGTTCCTGAAGATGAGGTGAAACGCCTGGAATCCGATATTCAGGAGCTTACCAACACCTACATTCAAAAAGTTGACAAGCTTCTGGAAGCCAAAGAAAAAGACATTATGACCATATAAACCGAACCGGCCATCTGGCCGGTTTTTTTATGGCAAACAGTTTCGGCAAAGGGGTATTTCGCCTTGAAGTACCTTTCGCCGAAAATCCTGCATCTTACCTGTACTCCAAAGATCACCAGCTTTTTCTTCAACCGATCCGATGGCATATTCAGGTATCTTGTCAAAGCAACAGGGCACCATCAGCCCATCACTGGTATATACGGCATGCGACCAGAGACGCCAGCAAACACGACCTTTGGGCGTCGGGGGTATTTCACCTCCAGGGTAGCGGTTAAAGCGCCCTGAGAGGGGTAAAAAACGATTCAAACCCCCTTGTGAGTAGATCTGCATGCTTTTGAATGACACCTCATCTGCACCCAGTTTTTTTGCCAGTGTGCTTGCCTCTTTCAGCTTGTTCTCGTTTCCTTTGTGTACCAGCATCTGGACCACGATATAGGGCTTCTTGCCTCCCAGCATCCTTCGGGTCGCTTCCAGGGTGGCAATACCCTGGCAAACCCGCTCAAAATCGCCCCCAAGTCGGTAGGCTTCATGCGATTCTTTGTCGGGTCCATCCAGGGATATAATAATACGATGCAGTTTTGCCTCAACAATTTTCCGGCAATTTATTGCATCCAGGAAATGTCCGTTGGTGGCAATAACCGTATAAAAACGTTTCTGTACGGCATGTGATGTAATAGCAAAGATTTCCTTGTTTAAAAAAGGCTCTCCCTGGAAATACAGATTGCAGTAAAAGGCATTTTTATGATGCAGGTCCAGCTTATGTGCAATGAGGGGGGCTGGCATTTGCTTTTGCATGCGCTGTGTGAGACCCGCTCCGGCAATACACTCCGGACATTGCAGATTGCAATGCGAGGCCGTTTCAAAATGAAGGGAGTAGGGTAAACCGGTATGTAAAACCCTACCGGTAATCTTCGACAATCCTTGGGTTAGCCAGCCGATAAAAACATTACCTATTCTTGATATGCTTAAAGTGGCAAACAAGGCCCATTTGTCTGATATCCATGAAGAATAACGAAAAACCAACGCAACCTCCTTTTTTTTAGTCTGCCCTGTTGAACTCTTCACGAAGTGCCTGAACCATTTTGGATTTGGCCGAAAACTGCCTTACAAAGATCCGCATCACGCTATAAGTCGGAATGGCGATGATCATACCAAATACACCGGCCAGCATACCTGCAATCATGAATACGATAAAAATCTCCAATGGATGGGCTTTTACACTTTTGGAATAGATCATGGGCTGCAGCACCCCCACATCAATGGTGTTCACTACAATGAAAGAGCCCGCAATGGCCATCATCATGGGCAGCATCTGGCTGTAAAAATCCATGTGAAGGTTTACAGAAATACCCAGAAATACTCCAATGAAGGTTGCAATGATAGGGCCCACGTAAGGAATGACATTGAGTATCCCGGCAAAAAAGCCGATCACCAAAGCATTGGGCAGGCCAATAAGCCACATGCAAAAACTGATGAGGATAAAAACTGCCGTCAGGTCGGTCATCAACCCAAGAAAATACCGACGCAGCAGAACTTTACTCTCCGATAGAATCTCCCTTGCTTCTTCCTTATGGGGAGAAGGGGTGAAGAAAACGATAATGCTCGAAAACAAATGTTTCTCTTTCAGAAAGAAGAAGGTAATAAAGCTGATGGCCAGAAACCCGAAAAAAACCTCGACCGTAAAATTTACCAGCGAATTGAAAATGGAGGAAAAACGATCGAAAGTAGCAATGGCAATAAGTTCTTCAATAACCTTGCTGCCTATAGTCTCTTCTGGTTGCAACAAAGTCCATTGTCGAAGAGAAAGCTCCAGTTGGAGCATCGGTTCTTCCAGTCCGCGCGTTATGGCAGCAATATCCAGTTCTGAAAGGAAAGCTGCCTGCGAAGCCAGCAATGGGAAAAAGAAAGAAACAAAGCCCGTAAATGCCCCAATAAGCAATAATAGGGTAATAAAGGCGCACCAACCCAATGGCAAACGAAACCGGCCGAAATGAAACCGGTGCAAAAAATCGGCAATGGGTTGGCCCACAATCGACAATACCAATGCAATGAGCATATACAGGACGATGCGGAAAAAATACCACATGAATAAACCGCCCAGAATGAGCATCAATACAATCAGTATATTTCTGAATCCTCTTCCCATAGGTTAAAAATAAGCATTTATCATCAGTGATTATCTAAGGGGAAAAAATTATCTGTATTGGGATTAGCCTTTGTCTTATTGAGCCACTGCAATGCCTTGGTCTGGTCTTGATACAACTGTTGACGCAAAAGCTCAAGGGAGTCGAAACGCATTTCACTGCGGATGCGGTTGGCAAAGCATATACCGATGGGCTGGTCATAGATATCAGCATCGAAATCAAACAGATGAGCTTCAATGGTTACATTGTTAAGGTCAAGAGTAGGACGAATTCCAATATTGATCATGCTCTTGTACCATTGATGCAACACCTTTACCCATCCACAATATACCCCCATGGGGGGAATGATCTTGGTGCTTTCAAAAGGCCGCAGGTTTGCTGTTGGAAACCCAAGGGTACGACCGATCTGATTCCCATGCACTACCTTGCCCTCCAGAGGATACCAATAGCCCAGATCCTGATGCCAGTCAAAAACCAAAGTGTTGGAAAAAGCATTATCCATAAAGCAGGAGAACATGCTTTTATCAATGCCTTCAAGGGTAAGCCCACAATACAGAAACAATCCCCGGGTGGTAGAGGAAGGTAAAGAAGCGTGTCGTTCGGCAATGCGCTGAAAGGTGCCATGTGAACAGTGGATCAGGTTTTTCACTCCAGTTTTTTCAAGCAAACTCACCACTTCATCCACCGATAATAAAACAGGAGCCAACTCATCTTCCGGCAACACATTTACAACCAGCACCTCTGCTGGATCCTGATCCCTGAAAAGGGCCAGAAGATCTATCAGACAGGCCTTCTGCATCTGGTAAAATGCTCCGGAGGCCACAATGCCAAAGTCTTCCTTTTCCAAAGATTCCAAACTCCGGTAGATACGCATCAGATGAGGGGAGGTTAAAGTGAATAATAGGTAATTGCAATCTGCTCCTGCAAAACTAGTATTTTCAATGATATTTATTGGATTGAGACGGCTGATCTGCCCCCGAAAAACAATTAAAAAAATATTTTTGGCCCAGGAATGTACGTGAAAATTTAAGTGAATTACGTTGTTATTAGTGTTCAAATTTTACTAATATTGTTGCAAAGAAATAGATCAGTCCATTTAATCACAAAATTTCAGGAAATGGAGAAAATTACCGGAAAGATTTCGCAGGTAATCGGGCCTGTAGTGGATGTTGCCTTTGAAAACACCGACATTTTACCTGCCATCTACGATGCGTTGGAGGTGGTAAACGACAGTGGCGTTAAAATTGTTCTGGAGTGCCAGCAACACATGGGAGAAGATACTGTTAGAACGGTTGCCATGGACTCTACCGATGGCTTGTACCGTGGGATGGAGGTAATATCGAGGGGAGGTCCTATTACCATGCCCGCAGGGCAGCAAATCAGGGGGCGGTTATTTAACGTGATCGGAGAACCCATCGATGGACTGGGTAAAGTGGAAACCCCCAAAAAATACAACATTCACAGCGATGCGCCCAAGTTTGAAAACCTCAAAACCGACACCGAAATTCTTTATACCGGAATCAAAGTGATTGATATGCTGGCTCCCTATCCCAAAGGAGGAAAGATTGGTTTGTTTGGAGGGGCTGGTGTAGGTAAAACGGTATTGATCATGGAGCTGATCAACAACATTGCCAAGGGTTATCAGGGCACCAGTGTATTTGCCGGTGTGGGCGAAAGAACCCGCGAAGGAAACGACCTGCTGCGAGAAATGATAGAATCTGGCGTTATTCGCTACGGCGACGATTTCATAAAATCTATGGAAGCCGGTAACTGGGACCTGAGCAAAGTCGATATGAATCAACTCAGTCAGTCGCAGGCTACCCTTATTTTCGGACAAATGAACGAGCCCCCGGGGGCAAGGGCAAGGGTTGCCCTCTCCGGACTGGCCGTGGCCGAATACTTCCGCGATGGCGATGATGAGGCCTCAGGATCAGACATCTTGTTTTTTATTGACAATATTTTCAGGTTTACCCAGGCGGGTTCTGAAGTATCTGCCTTGTTGGGGCGTATGCCTTCTGCTGTGGGTTATCAGCCTACACTTGCCACCGAAATGGGATTGATGCAGGAGAGGATCACCTCTACCAAGCGAGGTTCCATTACCTCGGTACAAGCGGTTTATGTTCCGGCCGATGACCTTACCGACCCTGCTCCCGCCACAACCTTCTCGCACCTTGATGCCACCACCGTACTCAGCCGGAAAATATTCGAATTGGGCATTTACCCCGCTGTAGACCCCCTTGATTCTACTTCCAGAATCCTTACCCCGGATATCGTAGGCGAACATCACTACAAGGTGGCCAAAGATGTAAAGATACTGCTGCAACGCTACAAAGAGCTCCAGGATATTATCGCCATTCTGGGTATGGATGAACTTTCGGAAGACGATCGACTGGTGGTGAGCAGAGCCAGAAGGGTGCAGCGTTTCCTCTCTCAACCTTTCTTTGTTGCTGAGCAATATACGGGTCTGAAAGGCGCCTTTGTATCCATTGAGGATACGCTGAAAGGTTTTACAATGATCATGAATGGCGATGTGGATGAATACCCCGAATCGGCTTTCAACCTGGTGGGATCCATAGAACAAGCCATAGAGAAAGGGAAAGCTCTGCTGGAAGATGCAGCTAAAAAATAAACGATTATGGAGCTTAAAGTATTATCGCCCGAAAAGTTCATTTATGAAGGAGAAGTAGTGCTGGTACAATTGCCCGGCAGCATGGGCTCTTTCGAGATCCTCCACAACCATGCGCCGCTCATTGCACGCATTGATAAAGGTAAAATCAAGATCATCGATGAGGGCAGAAACAAATTTTACCTGGAGGTAAATCCAGGTATTGTGGAGGTGAAAAACAACAAAATAGTGGTTCTTACCGAGTAGTATACATGCCTGGCGGGGCACAAAAGGCATGATAATTTGCAGCCAGGCAATTTTTAAAAATTTTTAGCATCCTTAGCATCACGGTGTTAGGGATGCTGTTGTTTTTGGCCTTCCTGCCAATTGAACGGGATTTATTATCTTTACCGAAACAAAGAAATTAGAATGGAAAAACGATGGGTAGTAAAACCCCGGGAAGATGAAAATATAGTCGCTAAATTATCCGAATCATTAAATGTGGACCCGGTGCTTGCCAGGCTGCTGGTGCAAAGGGGGGTAAAGAGTTTTATAGAAGCAAAGGATTTTTTTCGTCCTTCACTTGATAGCCTGCACGATCCTTTTTTAATCCGTGATATGGACAAAGCTGTTGAACGTATTGAAGCAGCATTCAAAAAGGATGAAAGAATAATGGTTTATGGCGACTATGATGTGGATGGAACCACTGCAGTGGCTTTGACCTATTCTTTCCTGAGGGATTTTCACGAAAAAATTGATTTTTATATTCCCGACCGCTACAAAGAGGGCTATGGTATTTCGCTGGCCGGGATTGATCATGCAGCCCAACAAGGCGTTAGCCTGATCATAGCTCTGGATTGTGGTATTAAAGCCCTCCATCAGATTGCGTATGCTCGCGATCTGGGTATCGATTTCATTATTTGCGATCACCACCGCCCAGGCGATGAACTGCCCGAGGCAATTGCTGTAATCGACCCTAAAAGGGCCGATTGTTCATACCCATACAAAGAATTGTCGGGTTGTGGTCTTGGCTTTAAGCTTGCACAGGCATATTATCAGAAGAACAGGCTCCCGTTCGACAGGCTCGAAAAGTTTCTCGATCTGGTGGCCGTCAGTATTGCAGCAGATATTGTCCCCATTACAGGAGAGAACCGTATCCTTGCCTATTTCGGGTTGCAGCGCCTTAATTTTGATCCTCGTCCGGGCTTCGAATCCATTTTGTTCTACAGCAATATCATTCGCAAGTCAAAGGCGTGCGACAGAACCATCTTTACCCGCGATATCACCATTGGCGATGCTGTTTTCCTCATTGGACCCCGCATCAATGCAGCAGGACGTATCGAAAGCGGACAGGCTGCCGTGGAATTGTTATTGTGCGAAAAGATGGGAGAAACACACACCTTAAGCCAGAATATAAACAATAACAATACGGAGCGAAGGAGTCTGGATACCGAAATTACCAAACAAGCTTTGGAAATGATAGACACCAACCCCGAGCTTCAGAATATGAAGTCAACGGTATTGTTCAACCCCGACTGGCATAAGGGTGTGATAGGTATTGTGGCCTCAAGGCTCACGGAGTCGTACTACCGTCCCACGGTAATCCTTACAGAATCCAATGGGGTAATTACAGGCTCTGCCCGATCGGTTAAGGACTTTGACATTTATGATGCCATTGATGCTTGCAGCGAACATCTCGATCACTTTGGAGGACACAAGTATGCTGCCGGATTGAGCCTGAAGCCTGAAAATCTTGATAAGTTCCGCACCACTTTCGAGCAAACGGTAGCACGTACCATTACAGACCGTATGTTGGTGCCAGAAATTGAAATTGATGATGAGTTGAAGCTTTCCCATGTTAACAACAAGTTTTACAGGATTTTGAAACAATTTGCCCCCCATGGGCCCGGCAATATGAGCCCGGTTTTTCTTACCCGGGGTGTGGTGGATAAAAATTCAGCACGCGTAGTGGGGCAAAAGCACCTGAAGATGGTAATCAGCCATCCGGATGAGCCCGGCATTAGCATCAATGCTATTGCTTTTCAGCAGGCCCACCATTTCGAAGCCGTGGTGTGGGGTAAGTACTTCGATATTGTATACCAGATCGAAGAGAATGAATGGAATGGCACCCGCACTCTGCAACTCAATATCAAGGATATTAAAACCTATCTGGGCATTTGAGCCCCCGTTGCATTCTAACAGTCAAAAACTTAAACCTTAAAAATGCGCTAAAGAATTCATGGAAACTGTATTAAGCGGAATCAGATCTACCGGTAACCTTCACCTGGGAAATTACTTCGGAGCCATTAAAAACTTCATTAAAATGCAGCACGAACATCGCTGCTACTTCTTTATTGCCGATTATCATTCTCTTACCACCCATCCTACACCTGCCGACCTGCATCAGAATGTAAAACAGGTTTTGGTGGAATACCTGGCTGCAGGTATTGATCCGGAGGTGGCTACGCTTTATATCCAGAGCGACGTGCCCGAGGTTGCCGAACTCTACCTTTTGCTGGCCATGAATGCCTATATGGGTGAGCTGGAGCGCTGCACAACCTTTAAGGACAAAGCCCGCAAACAACCCGACAATATCAATGCCGGCCTTTTGACCTACCCGGTGCTTATGGCTGCCGATATCCTCATCCACAGGGCCACTAAAGTGCCCGTTGGAAAGGACCAGGAACAACACCTGGAAATGGCACGTACCTTCGGTAATCGTTTCAACCGGATGTACAAAACCGAATATTTCCCCGAACCCTACGCCTTTAATTTTGGCAGCGAACTCATCAAAATACCCGGCCTGGATGGAAGCACAAAAATGGGCAAATCGGAAGGTGAGGGAAATGCCATTTATCTGGCCGACGACCCGAAAGATATCCGAAAAAAGGTTATGAAGGCGGTTACAGACTCTGGGCCCACCGAAATGAATCAGCCTAAACCCCAGGCCATTGAAAACCTTTTCAACATCATGAAGGTGGTTTCGACCCCCGATACGGTAACACATTTTGAAGATCTTTATAACAGTTGCCAGATTCGCTATGGCGATTTCAAGAAACAACTGGCCGAAGACGTGATTGTTTTTACAGCACCTCTCAGAGAGAAGATACTGGAAATTGCAGCCGATGAGGCCTATTTGAGCAAAGTGGCTCGTATGGGTGCCGAAAAGGCCCGCGAAAGTGCCGCCAAAACAGTGAAGGAAGTCCGTGAAATCATTGGTTTTAAGCCGTTTTAGTGAAAAAAAAAGGGACTACTTCCCTTTGCCACAAAATAATGTTTAATATTGCAGGCTGAATAGTTCAGCCTGCTATTGACGGTTGTATCAGAATGCTCTAACGAGGTTTTTCAACCGGAGAATTAACCCATTCAACACCCAACAGCATATTGTTATGAACCCCTGGAAAAGCTTAACCGGTCTGTCGTCGTGGCTGATGAGAGTTGCCATGATGCTCGCAATCTTTGCATTATTCTTCAATTCTTTCATGAACTTTAACCTCAGTAGCCTGTCCTTTTTCATTGCTGCAGGGTTTGTGGTTTTTGGCGTATTGCTGTTTGTGGGTGGTTTTTTGAGTAAGCACAGCCTTACGGTAATTGCAGGATTGGTGATTTTTATCCTGTGCGGCCTGCAGGCCTACTGGAGCTTCAATGGCATTACCAATGCTTTTGCACAGTACCTTGTAATGGGTTCTGTAGCCCTGTTTTTCGTAACCAATGGAAACAAATAGGAGAGTTTGAATGCCCAAAGATATTTTTACAGCAAAAGAGAAGGAAAAGGTAGTACTCGTGGGTGTTATCATGGGTCGCCAAAGCGATGAAACCGTTAAGGAGTACCTTGACGAGCTGGAATTTCTGGTGGATACCGCTGGTGGAGTTACCCTCCAACGCTTTACCCAGAAACTGGACCGGCCCGACAAAGCTACCTTTGTGGGTAAGGGTAAGCTGGAAGAGATTGCAGATTATATCAAAGAACACGAGGTTGATATCCTTGTTTTTGATGATGAGCTATCACCCTCACAACAAAGAAACGTTGAGCGAGTGGTACAATGCAGAGTGCTGGATCGCAGCAATCTCATCCTGGATATTTTTGCTTTGCGGGCACGTACAGCACATGCACGCACACAGGTGGAGCTCGCACAATACCAATACCTTCTACCCCGACTGGCAGGGATGTGGACCCACCTTGAACGACAGAAAGGGGGTATTGGCCTTAAGGGTCCCGGTGAAAAGGAAATTGAAACCGACCGCCGTATTGTACGCGATAAAATTGCCCTGCTAAAGCAGAAACTCGAGCTGATCGATAAGCAAAAAGCCACCCAGCGCTCCAACAGAGGCAGTATGGTAAGAGTTGCATTGGTAGGTTATACCAATGTGGGTAAATCTACAATAATGAATATGCTCAGCAAATCGGAGGTTTTTGCCGAAGACAAGCTTTTTGCCACCCTGGATACTACAGTGAGAAAGGTAGTAATTGAAACCCTGCCATTTTTGCTTTCAGATACGGTTGGGTTTATCAGAAAACTGCCCCACCATTTGATAGAATCTTTTAAATCGACCCTCGATGAGGTGCGCGAAGCAGATATCCTGGTGCATGTGGTGGATATTTCGCACCCGCAGTTCGAAGAGCAGATTGCGGTGGTGGAGGATACCCTCAGGGAAATCATAGGAGAAGACCAGAAGGAAACGTTGATGGTTTTCAATAAAATTGACAAATACTCCTTTGTAACCAAAGATGAAGATGACCTTACTCCTGCAACCAAAGAGAATATGAGCCTGCAGGATCTTCAGCAAACATGGATGGCGAGGGAAAATGCACCTTGTATCTTTATTTCGGCCAAAGAAAAGAATAATGTTGAGGAGTTTCGAAAAACACTTTACGAGAATGTGCTTCGGATCCATCGCGAACGATACCCTTACGATGTGCCAACCTATAATCCATGGGGCATATCTGAGGATGAACAGAATAACGAAGAATAACCGGATGAAAGGGGGCATGCAGCCCCCTTTCATCGTTTTTATATGATCATTAAACCAATGTATGAAACGACTTTAAGGACGTTGAACTATGCTTTTAACCAGCAACTGAAACTTAACCAATTACTTACAGATGAAAAACAAGGATCTCGTAATCCTTACCAGCAAGGATAAATTTTTTGGACAAACCCGTAAACCATGGTCCAGCCTCAATGTGGATGCAATCGCCCACAAGATAAGGGAAGCTGGATTTAATGTTGAGCTTTACGACTTTCATGTAGCTTTCAATGAGGATATCAATATCCGCAACAAAACGGTTCTGTATGCTTTCTCGCAAAAGGAGAATTACCGGCAATACGTTAGAGACATGATTTATTCTCTCTCTAAACACAACCACATCATCCCATCCTACGACCTGCTAAAATGTCACGAAAATAAAGGATACCAGGAGGTATTGAAAAAAGAGATCGGGTTAAATGATCTGAAGGGCAATTATTTTACTTCTGCAGATGAAGTGGATGCAGGGGCTTTGCAATACCCCATTGTGCTGAAAACCGTAAAGGGCTCCAACGGCAAAGGAGTATTTCTGCTTAAAAATGAAAAGGATTTCTTAAAAGTAGCCAAAGTGCTTCGTAATAAGTTCAGTATTGCCACACATATTGACCTGCTGCGCCGGAAATACATCCGCAGGAAAAAATTTAAAGACTATCCCTTGTTTTCTGATCGGCAGGATTACCTGGAATACAAAGAATACCTCAAGGTGGAGGAGAATTTTGTGTTACAACAATTTGTCCCAGGGCTCAGTTTCGACTATCGTGTGCTGATTGCTCATGACCGGTATTATGTAATGAAGAGAGATGTAAAGAAAGGTGATTTCAGGGCCAGTGGGTCCAAGAAGTTTAAATTCAGCAATATACCCGAACCAGGTTTGCTCTCTTTTGCCCGCAGAATTTACGGATTCTTTGATACTCCCTTTTTGTCTATAGATGTGCTTTTTGACGGCAAGGAGTACCATCTGGCCGAGTTCCAGGCACTGCATTTTGGCACCAGTGTGGTAACCCAATCTTCTGGATACTTCACTGACCATGAGCAGAACTGGCAATTTAACGAGGAACAACCCAACCTGGAAAACCTTTTCTCAAATACCCTTATCGCTTATCTGAAGAAGTAGCACCTATAGCACCCCGGACCTATTGTTTGCAAACAAGAGGATGTATAGCTTTTGTTGTGCAAGGTTTGCTATGTTTTCTATACTTTTACAACTTCAATAAAGCGAGGTATTAACAATCCTGCACATGCGAATTTTGTTTGTACATTCCATAGGACGAAAGAAATACGGAGGCGGAGAGCGATGGGTAATCAATGCCGCCAGCGGCATGAAGTTGCGCGGTCATCATGTAGTGGTTGCCGGGCGAAGTCATTCTGTATTGCTGCAGGAAGCCCGGCAAAGGGGCATTGCCACGGCGACGTTTAATATTTTGAGCGATATAAGCCTCTACCAGGCCTTAAAGCTGGCCTTTTTTATCCGTAAACACCAGTTTGATGTGGTAGTTTGCAAAGGGCACGAACTGCTTGTTTGTGGTATGGCGGTAAGATGGTCGGGTGGTAAGGCCACTCTCATCAGACGTGCCGGTTCTCCTCCTTTGAAAAAGAGCCGTAAGCTGGTTTGGCGAACCCGTTTTTTTGTAGATGGAGTGGTAACCAATACCCATACCATCCGGGAGGTGTACCATCAGCATGGACTGGAGGATCCTGACCTGGTGAGGGTAATATATAACGGATTGCAGCCCGGCGACAACACGCCGGCTTTTACTTTCGACCAATACTACCCTGGGCGGACCATTGCCTTGTGTGTGGGGAGAGCCGTGGGCCACAAAGGATATTTTTACCTGATTGATGCCCTCACCCAAATCCGGCAGTTCTGGCCTTCGCTGCTGTTTTTTGTGCTGGGAGATGGCAAGGACAAAAACCGCCTCATGGATTATGCCACCGAAAAAGGGGTAGCCGATATGATCCATTTTGCCGGTTATGTGCATGAGCCGACCCCCTACTTCAAAGGTTGCGACTTTTTTGTACATCCCTCCCTGTACGAAGGCATGCCCAATGCCGCCATGGAAGCCATGGCTTACGGAAAACCTGTTATTATGACCCGGGTAAATGGTGCAGACGAGTTAAGTGCTGCAGGCCAGTTTGCCTGGCTTATACCCGCCGCCGACTCACAAGCCATTGCAGATGCCGTAAGAAGAGCGTATGATAATCCAGAACAATTCTCCGAAATGGGGCATGAAGCAAAAGCCTGGGTGAGAGAGAACTTCAGCATGGAAAAAATGATCTCCAATCTGGAAGACTTCATTGAAAGCAAAAGAAGCAAAGGAAAGAATAAAACCGGAAGATCATAAGAATAATTTTAACCCAATGGTTTTATCAGGATACCTTATAAAAATTCCTTATTGGATTTGCTGGCAAAGCCTGAGGCTTACCGGTAAACTCCAGGAGTTTATCTTTTATGTAGAATCTGAGCACGACTACAATGTTATTGAAAACATTTTGCCGCACTTTGAGCAACCTTACCGTATAGCTGCCAAAAACCGCAAAGTAAGAAAAGCCCTTGAAACCAGGGGGGTAAACAATGTTGCCTTATGGCCTGTTTTTCCGAGGGTCCTGATGATGACGCGGCATGCTTTTCACCGGTTTCCCATTAGCGGGGTCAAAAAGATCGGAATCAAACATGGTACCTACCACTTCAAGAAAATGATTGCAGCTCGCAAGTACAACCTTTTTGATCTGTATATCTTCACTACCGAAGCTGAGGTGCAAATGGCTGCCCGAAAGGGGATAAAAAACGGTGTAGCAGGCGGTCAGCCCAAGCTCGACACCTTTTTCCTCCCTAAAACCCTTAATCAGGCAAAGGAGATAAAAAACACCAGGAAGATTGATCCGTCGCGCAAAACGCTATTGTTTACAACCACCTGGGACCGATCCGGACTCAGTGCCATTGATCGATGGATTGACCATTTGGAGAAACTAAGCAAGCATTACAACGTATGCGTAAGCCTGCACCCGATGATGTCGGAGCAGTATTTTTCGCGCATACTAAATATGCCTTTTGTGTTGTATGCTCAACCAGAAGATCTGCCCGCATTCATGCATCTGGCAGATGTGCTGATCAGCGATACCAGTTCGGTTATGGGCGAGTTTTGTGCCCTCAATAAACCTATCATAACCTTTGCTGTGGAAAAGGGGTGGCGGTTAACCCAGGAGGTGAAAGATATGATCCGCGATATTTCACTGCAGATCCAATCCATCGAAGAGCTTGAGCAAGCCATTGTGGCATACTGGCAAAACCCGTTGCTGAAGCAGGAAGAACGATTGCGCTGGCAGAAGGTGTTTTATGGTGATATTGACCAATCTCACGGAAAAAAAGCTGCTTCAATCATTAAGGAATACCTGGCAAAACTCTCTGATTAAACTGCCAATGAGAAGACATCAACCCAGGGGTTGTCCTTTGCAGGCCTGGGGGAAAAAGTATCCCATGCAAAGTGTAAAGAAAATAAAAAAGCTTTGCCCCACCTGGGCATCAATGGGGTTGTTGCCCAGCATGGAAATGAGCATGATAACCAGGAATGCCTGGAATGGCCAGAACCGGAAAACCCCTGTTTCTTTAATGTAAACTCCATACATGAGGTAAATCAGCAAAGAGCCTGCAACGCCCAGCGTGAGCAAAAACAGCAGGTACTGATTGTGGGGCTTCATCCGGTAGTTATCCATTGGGGAGTTTAACTGGTTAAGGCCATAGTCAACTGCAATAAAAATATCTCCTGTTCCCCACCCCCACAGAGGTTTTTCTTTGAACGCAACCGCAGAAGCTCGCCACAGTTCGAGGCGTTGGGTAAAGGTATGCCCACTGGGGTTGCCCCTTTCGCGATACCAATAGATCTCCCAAAAGGTTTGATGGAGCCTGACTTTTAGTCCGGGCCAGCGGGTATAATTGTAGTTGGCAATACCTTTTTCTATGGCCTCAAGGTCCTCCGGGTCGAGCTGGTAAACGCCGGCGTAGTCTTTGCGCAATCCTTTGGATGCCATGTATCTGTATAGGGTCATGTATAATGCATTGCCGGCCAGATCCTGACCATCAAAGTCCAGGTCGCTTCTCTCGTTCCAGGCCTTACGTGTTTCCTCTTCTGCAATAAAAAGGAAGACGTAATGCCCGTTCTCACGAAGTTTATTCTCCGGATAATGGCTGTAGGGATTACCCAGAACCGTGGTTTCCTGCAGTGCTTCTTTGCCGGGTTCGATTGCCAGGTTGAGGTTCTGGTATGCCATCCATGATGGGATCAAAAACAACAAGGGCAATACCGCCAGGGTGACTCCGGCAATGATCCGCTGACGGAGAGTTCTGCCAGTTAATATCCATCTGCCGGCAAGCCAAACCATTACCCCTGCAAGGCAAAGTATACCTGTAAGGCTTCGCAGAATAAAAAGAAATACAAGAAACCATATGGCGATAACCCACGAGAGGAAAAGCACCTTTCTGTTTTGCGTTAATTGGCCAGTAAACCAGGGCAGGGTAAATAAGGCAAAAACCAGCATCATGCTCAGGTACACATGAGATACAAAGGGCGAAATGTGCCGGAAGTTAACATAGTCTCCACTCAGGTAAATGTAAAGACCAATGAGGCTGGTTACCAGAAGCGAAGCAAAAAACACATAAAGAAGCAGGTAGGTTTTTGTGCGATCAGGTGGTGGCGATGAAAACACCATGAAGGTCAGTGTTAGCAAAGGCAGTTTGTTTTTTAGGTCTGACGCTATACCATAGGCCAGGTCTTCCGACCATAACAAACCCAGCACGTGCAGCAGATAAATGGAAACCAGCATCCAGGCAGCCCGGTTTTGCACAAAACGTAATATCCGGATTTTGTAGTTGCCCTCCAGGAGCCAGTTTACACCCATTGCAATTTGTATAAAGCTCAGCATAAACCGAGATGTGGGCAGCGAAGCAGCCAATATACAGAGGCAGATAAAATAAATCCAATGATGCACCTGGGGAGAAAACAGGGGTAAAACATTTTTTCGGGGCATAGCTCAACAGATAAAACATGCAAATCTAGGGTTTTTGCCCCTTCTTTGTAGTGCAAATTATTTGTTTTTATGTATATACGTTTTCATGGCCCAACAGATTGTGCATATAATGAGTTTGACTACAGTTTTTTTTCTCCGATAGCCCCCGTGTGTCTTTACTTCATGGTTTTCTCCAACCCCTAAGGAAGCACACCCATGTTTCTGACAAAAAAATGATCCTGAGCCCTGCCAAAATAAATGTATTTTTGTTGTATTGTTTTGCCCGGATTTGGGCAGGATAATATGTGCAGTCAGGGCACGTTTTCATTAGAAAATAATTTAGTTAATTCATAGGTCTAATGGAACTTGCATGTCTATTTTCATCTTTTTTTGTGAGCCGCAGTGCTCATGCAAGTTTCATCAGTGCGTTTTCAAATCAGAAAAGTACTGTAATTCACAGTTTATAACCAATGAGTACTTTTTCAATTGTTTTCTATCGGGCATTAGCAAGGCTTTTTCATTGGGTTTCCTACCTCCCCCTGGGGGTCCTCTATGGCATTTCAGATGTGCTGTATTTCCTGTTTTACTGGGTGTTTCGTTACAGAGTTTCCGTAGTGCGCCAAAACATGGAGGCGGCTTTCCCTGAAATGACCAGGTCGCAACTGCGCCAAACAGAAAGAGCATTTTTCAGGCATCTGGCCGATGTAATTGTAGAGACCATAAAGCTACGTACTCTCTCAAAAGAGGAATTGAAAAAACGTTGCCGGTATACAGAGCAATCTACTCAATTGCTCAACCGGCTATACGAAGAGGGCAGAAGCATTGTAATCATTATGGCACATACCGGAAACTGGGAATGGGCCGGTGCTTCGTGGCCCCTGTGGCAAAAGCACCAGATCCTTACGGCATACAGGCCACTGCGAAACCCCGTGATAGACCAATACATGCTGAAAACCCGAAAAAGAACAGGTAATTTTCTGGCACCGATGAAGATTCTGCCACGCGAGATGCTTGGACTGCGAAAAAAAGTTACGGCCACTGCCCTTATCGGCGATCAAAATCCGCCACAACAAAATGCTTTCTGGGTTTCTTTTCTCAATCAGCAAACCCCCTTTTTTAAGGGTTGCGAAATACTATCGCAAAAATTTGATTATCCCGTACTTTGGGGCCAGGTAAAGAAAACCGGCAGACGGGGCTATTACGACATTGATATTCAGATGATCACCGAACAACCCCGGTCCTTTACCCGGGAAGGCGATCTTACGCAGTTGCATGTTTCTTTCCTGGAAAGAGATATCAGGGAGCAGCCCGAGAACTGGCTATGGTCGCACCGGCGCTGGAAACATAAGCTAACTTCTGACCTCGATGCAGAAACAGATAATTCCGGATTTTAGCGTTTGATGCGGAATCGGTCGCCAATGGCAAGCAAAGTGATACGCCCATCCTCATCGCGTTCCTTGTCGATGGTGAGTGAGGTACCCGTGATTTGACTTATACCCGCCAGACCGGCACCTGCAAGATCCCAGAAACTCAGACGGTCTGACCGGATCTCTTCTTCCACGCGGTCAAAGTTTATACCGGTAGTACGCTCAATTCCAGATCTGGCAAGGCTTGCCAGTGAAATATAATTGGGCTCATAGGGTGCGGTACCCGGGGTTGCAAAGTGCTCTTCCTGCCCTTCGTCTTCCAAATCGCGGCCAATCCAGCTGAACCATGCAAATTCATCGCGCGGGGTTATGTTATGAGGTTGGGCCTGGGGTTGCAATGGCATAGCCGGTAAGGCGTTGATTGTTGCCACAAGCACGGGAGCAGGAAACTCGCTATGTAAGGATTGAGGTACTACCCGGGCAGGGGGTGGCGACACGGGCCTTTGCACTGGCGCAGGAGTTTGGGTAGAGGGGGTTTCTTCCTTTACCGGAGTGGTATTTTCTTCTTTTACAGGTTCCCGGACGGGTTCTTCTGCTACAGTTTGAGTATTTGTGGGTTCTGTCTGCGACAGGATCATGCCTCCATTGTGATCAGGACTGGGCAGCAGAAAGAACAAACCTGCAAGAAAGCCCAGTATGGCAGCCGCTACAGCTACATGCCGAAGCAAAGGTGAAAAGACTGGGATAGCATATTTCTTCAGACTCTTTTTCCTATCAAAAACCACCCCATGATCTGGCTCAAGCCGGGTTGCGGCAAACAAACCGAAGCTTTTCCTGAGAGTTGGGTCAGCTGCAACCTTCGAAAGGAGCTCAGCGGATTGGCTGGCCCGCAGGTCTCCTTCAAAATGGGCAATCAGGAGCCGATCCGTTTCTGAAGGTTCCTGATGCAAAAGGGTTTCAGGCTTTTTTATGGATTCTCTATCCGGGAAAATGGCCTCCTTGTCAAGGGTGGTTTCAAGTGATACGGCCTCGAAAGCTTCAAATTCAGCCTTCAGATCCGGATGTGTTTTGAGAAAATCCATAAGCTCCCTGGTCTGGGCTTCAGACAGGCTTCCCTCATAATAGTCGAGGAAAAAAGCTTCGTAATTTTCTCTTGTAATTTCCATTTCTGTTTAATTTTTTCTGTGGTTGCGTTATAGCACTGCATCTACACTTACCAGGTAGTTTTTCAAAAAGTTGCGCGCCCTGTAGATATATACTTTTACCTGCGACTCGTTTAAACCTGTAATTTCGCCAATTTCCTGGTAAGAGTAACCTTCGTAATCTCTCAAAAGAACCACATGCCGTTGAACTTCAGGGAGCATGGCCACAGCCTGGTTGAGGATCTCCTTCAGGTCGGTGTAGCTGTTGCTGGTGTGGTGCAGATTGAATGATACATCGTCCATGGGGCTTTGCCTCTGATCCTTGCGGATATGGTCAATCATGGTATGGTAAGCCGTTGTGAAAAGGTAGGATTTGGCTTTGGCAAAAGAGATCTCTTCTACCTTCATCCACATCTTTTCAAAACTGTCCTGCACAATGTCGCGGGCTTTATCCTCAACTTTTATATTCTTGAGGATGAAGCGGTAAACACCATCAGCGTGCTCATCAACACATAGATTGTACTCCTTTGCTGTCATGTAGTCCTTTATGAACTTTTTGTTTTTTGATCATGTGACGGGGAGAAGACACATAAAGTTACAAAGGATTTGCTTTTTTTTTACAGGGAGACAGAAATTCGGGTTGAGATCCGGCATAATGATGTCATGGGCCATGATCTGCAAAGGGTGAGGATGTGATTCCAGGATTTCTTTGGAGGCTAATTCCAGTTTAACGACTCGATAAGTATCATTATGTCGTCCTGAATAAAGCGGATTACCGGAGCCAGCGAGTCGTTGTTGGGTGTAACATTGAAATAGAGGGCACCGCGAAGGAAGTGGCGGGTGCTGTCGGTAAGATAGAACTGCATGGGCGAGGCTGCTTCTTTGCCACGAATTTCGTACAATATCCCAAAAACCCGGTTGTCCTCATCGGTATAAACCCTTTCCTGGAATCCGGTAGCTTTCGGGATGTGTTTATTTACGAAGTTATGAGCATCTTCCATATAGGCAAACAGCTGTTCTTCGCTCCCAACCGATTTGTAGCTCAGGTGCAGAGATGCTCCAAATTGCGGAAAAACCACGTCGGCCCACCAGGGTTCTGCATCGGCACGTTTATCGGGTCGGATTTGAGCGTACACAGGGTAGGAAAAAACATAAGGAAAGACAGAGTCGAACTTACGGTACTCCTTCTCGGGCAATGCTATGCGGAAGTATCCTCTGGGCAGGGGGGTAGGATTGGGTTCGCATGAAACTGCCACAAAGAGCAAAGCAACCATCAGCAGAGGAAAAATTGTATAATGAGAGATCTTCATTCTGAAAAAAATTTCTGTGAATTGTAAGACGCCAAGAGGGCTGTTTTTATTGTGCAGAAAGTATCAGTAAGGCATTAACCCCGGGTTTTCAACTTTACCCTGATACGTTTGATACGGCGATTGTCAACGGCATCCACCACCATATCGAAATCGTCAAAGATAACCTTCTCTCCCTTGTAGGGGAGTTCTTGTTTTATTTCAAGGATCAGCCCTGCCATGGTATCAGCTTCTCCTTTCACCTCATTGAAAATAGAGTAGTCGATCCCTGTTATTTTGCAAAAATCCTTGAGCAGGGTTCTACCTTCAAAAACGAAATTAGCAGCGTCAATCTTTGAGTAAATAGCCTCTTCGATGTCGAATTCGTCGTTGATTTCTCCAACAATCTCTTCCAGGATATCTTCCAGGGTAATAATTCCGGAGGTGCCCCCGTACTCATCCACTACAATGGCCATATGGATCTTTTTTTCCTGGAATTCTTTAAGCAGGTCGTTTATTTTTTTGCTTTCCGGAACAAAAAAGCAATTCCGTATCAGTTTCTGCCACTTAAAATCATCTTCACTATCAAGGAAGGGGAGCAAATCCTTAATGTACAGGATTCCAATAACGTTGTCGAAGGTATCGCGGTACACCGGAATACGGCTATAACCAGCATCCAGAATAATCTGTATAAGTTCGGCAAAGGGTGTTTTTTCGTCAACGGCAACCACATCCATGCGGCTTTTCATGATCTCGCGGGCGTAAATATTGCTGAACTGTACTATACCATAGAGCAGTTGTTTGTCTTCTTCTGTGCCCTTTTCCTCATGTGTTATATCAATGGCATGGGAGAGCTCGTCTGCACTGAGCCCGGTTCTTTTTACGGATAAACGCCGATCGATAAAATTGGTGGATTTTACAAGCAGTGTGCTGAGGGGATAAAAGATCCGGCGCAGGGCAACCATTGTGCCCGACATACGATAGGCAAAAGAAAGGGCGTTCTGAGTGGCATAGACCTTGGGCAATACCTCTGCAAACAGCAAAATAAGGAAGGTAACCACAACTACCTGTACCACAAAGCCTAAAATCAGGTAATCTTCAAAATTGAAAATGATGGCCGTAACAAATGTGGAGAGGATAATTACGGCAATGTTTACCACATTATTGGTAATGAGAATGGTAGCCAACAGCCTTTTGGGCCTTTCCACCAAACCCAGTATCCGTTTGGCACCGCTTGAATTTTCTTCGCGTAATTCTTCGAGCTGAGAATGTTTAAGTGAGAAGAAAGCTATTTCTGAACCCGATACCAGGGCAGAAAATACCAGTAAAACAATCATCGCCAAAAGCCCAAGAGCGGCTTCTGTATTAAAAGTGTTGAAAAAGGTTAGCAGTACGGAAACAAAACACGAATAAGGCTCAAGTGTATCTTCCAAGGTAATAATTGCTTTGATTTCAGTGCAAATGTAATACAAATTTGATCATAAAATCAAATTTTTAGCCCCATGCACTGTTGGCGGAGCTGTGGTTTGATCTTTTGGGGGCTTGGAAGAATTGGGTAAAAATTCCTATCTTTGACTTACCCTTTACTCTCCAACTATTCTTTTGCGTTACATTTCAGAGGTTCAGGGTCCTGGCCTAAACAAAATTCTCTTTTTATGAAGAAAGTAATCAGCTTTGCTGCTTCTCCACAAAACTTACTGAAGATCACAGCCATTGATAAAGCTTTTAAGAAGTACAGGAAGGATGTAAAACATCTGATCTGCCACGCCGGATATGAAGAAGATGAAAAAACTTCACTTTCTTCTTTTGAAGATCTGGATTTCCCGCGTACAAGTCATTACATTGCCGTAGGCTATGGCAGCCATGCTGCCCAAACCGCTAAAACCATGCTGGAAGTTGAGAAGGTTCTTCTGGAGGAAGAACCGGACCTGGTAATTCTTTCGGGCCACCAGGATGCAACCCTTGCCTGTGGCATTACTGCCTCCAAAATGCAAATCCCCATTGCGCATATCGATGCCGGACTAAGGAGCTACGAGAAGTATAACCCCGAAGAGATCAATAGGATCCTAACCGATGTGTTGTGCGAGTACCACTTTGTAAGCGAGCACAGTGCCATGAAGAATCTGCGCGACGAAGGTGAAAATTCTGCCAAAATATTTTTTACCGGAAACACCCTGGTGGATGTACTTGAGTTATACTGGTCAGACATGGAAGAGTCCAATGTGCGCGAAGACCTTGGCCTGGGAGAAGAAAACTACATCCTGGCAACTTTCCATTATCGCGATAATCTTGAAAAGAAAAACAACCTGAGCGAGATCATCGAAATGCTCAAGAGACTGAGCCAGAAGTGTAAAGTGGTTTGGCTGCTGCCGGGCTATACCTACAACAAGCTTATTAAAAAAGGGCTCGACAAAGAACTGGCTCCGGAGATTATGCTCTCAGGGCCTCTGCCCTATATCGATTTTCTTGCACTTATGCACAATGCCGAAGCGGTTATAACCGACAGTGAGGGCATTCAGGAAGAGACCACCTACCTGGGAGCACAGTGTATCACCGTGCGCAAGTATACCGAACGTATTGTTACACTCGATGTGGGAACCAACCAGCTTGTGGGCTTTGATTTTGAAAAAGCCGAAAAAGTGGTAGAAGACATTCTGAAAGGAATTCTCAAGCCCGGGCGCATCCCTGAGATGTGGGATGGTAAGGCGGCCCGCCGCATTGTGGAAACCCTGATGGAAGAAATGGATTAAAACGTCGTGGTCTAAAAAGAAAATGGCTGTCTGCTTGTTGATGCAGACAGCCATTTTTACTATTGGGGAGGGCCCTGTCAGAGCCCCTGAAAGTTTGTGATGACAGGGGTAAGTTCAAAATCAAATTCAGGATATTCATACAGTGAGGGGCGGGGTTCGGTTTCGCCAATGCTATAGCCCCATATGCTTTCATATTCCTTTTTGTTTTCACCCATTTCCTCCAACTGATCGAGGTAGGCTGCAATGGATTTTGACTCAACGATGACGAAGGTGCCCAGTTTTTCAATGATCGGGCTGTGGCTGCGGGTGTGGTCGTGGTCGAACTCCAGTATGCGCCTGCCGTTGCGGGTAATGCCGATAACCCTGTAGGTCATGCTTTTACCAACGCCGGGCAGGTTGAGCACATTGCGGTCGGTTGCAATAAAAGGGAGATCCGCTCTCTCGCGGAGGTTGTTGATGTGTTCTGTCATGCGCTCGGCGGTAAGCGGAAAAGCTTTTACCTGGGGAAGAAACTCTTTGGGGACCTTTCCCAACACTTTTTCCTCCATCTGCTCCTGAACAGCGCGTGCATTGGTGGCAAACTTTGAACTGTTCTCCATGTAGCCTTTTACCGAAAAGGTATAGTAGGGCATCACGCCTATGTCGTTGAGTTCTTTGCGAAGCTTTGCAGTATGACCCCTGCGCGAAGAGGGGGCTGTAAAAACAAGCTGATTGGCCACCATCCAGCCGGCCTGGGTAAGACGCTCAATGCCCAGCCTGGCTTCAGGGGTTATCTCCATGGGCGATTGAAAGTGGGTTTGTACAACAAACTCCTTGATGCCAATGGCAGAAGCCCGCGCTTTAAAGTCAGCCAGGATCTGCGTAAGCCTGGGTGTAATGCGTTGGGGGAGGTAAACAGGAAGTCGGGTGCCCAGCCGAACCCTGAGGATTTCGGCATACTTCTCTCCATCCTTGCGCTGTAGGTTGGCTTGTTTTTTACGCAATGCCATTTCATATACGGCATTGAGAATTTTTTCCAGAGAGGTGTCGGAGCTCATCAGGGCATCTCCACCGGTAATGAGCACATCGCGCAGGCGCGAATCTTCCTCCCAGTAAGTCATGATTTGCTTAAGCTTGTTGTCCCAGGTTTCCTTGGGCTTGAGTTTGTCGAGGTCGAAGTTGAGATTGCCTCGCTGAAAATCGTACATACGCTGGCATGAGGCACACAAACCGGCACATGCTCTGCCCATGGTGTCGGGTATCAGGATGGCCACCTCAGGATAGCGCCGGTGTACATTGTGATGGGTTGGGAGTATCCATCCTGCAGCGTTGGGTTTGCCCGGCTGCACTATGTCTTCTTTCTCCCATGCCACAATATGGCCAAATTCATCTACCAGCTGACGAGAATACAGAATGTAGTAACGGATGGCCAGATCTGCACCCCTTGCAAATTCTGGTTCGTTTACATTGAGTAGCGACAGATAGTAGGGATTGATGAAAAAAGGGATTCCTCTTTTTTTGGCTTTGTGCAATACATCCATAGTGTCGTGCCCAAGCGAATGATCCATCAGCTCATTGAGAAGATCAGGGTCGCGCACAGCAAAGCGCAAATGAAATACATGATCGTCCCACCATTGGGTTACCAGGGAGATTTGCTCTTCCCTGCTCAGATTGGGCGGGAAACTATACTTTGGGCTTTTTGAAAGGCCCCCTGCAATTTTTTCGGCAAGGATGCGAATGATGCGCTCCTTGTTATTTTTCCGTATCTGGATGATGCCCTCATCAAGCCCTGAAGGATGGCGTTGCATCCATTGCAGAATTTGTTCTTTGTTTACACTCGAGGGCTGGGTTTTACCATTGAACTGGCGAAACAGGTGAATCATATCTTTGAAGAAGTTGCTTTGGGCTCCTCCAAGGCCCTCTCGTGCTGCCAGCCAAAGCATCTTAAAGGGTTCAGAAACCGCCTTTTTGCCTCTGAGGTTCAGGTCGTCTACGGCAATGCCCGCATGATCGAGATAGTCTAAAATCCGGATAGCCCCAAAATCGGACCATTGCAATGCCTCCATTGCTTTACGGCCACGGCTTTCATTTTTGTAGAAAGCAAAAGCACCAGGGTTTTCTTTCATGTACTCCATAACCCAGATTCTTACTGATGTCCGTACATCTTCCAGCCGATCATTATGCTCAAGGATGTTTTTAAGTCTGGGATTTTCTGCCAGTAGCTTTTGCAGAAGCTTGCCGGCAGTAGGCGATATGGGCGTCTTGTCGAGTGTTTCTGGTGATTTTAAAAAAATTTCGTCAATCATATTTCGATTTAGTTGGTTTAAGTGTTTGGGCAATAAGCCGGCAGTTTTTCTGAAAATCCTCCCCTAAAGCATCTTTCTCCGGTAGCAATACCGGAATATAATAGCAGATGCCGGCTTATCGTTTTCTGTTCACCGCAAATAATACCTGGCTGAAAATGTGTTGGCCTGCCTTTGGTAAAGGAGGCACACTGCATGGGTAGCAATAATCCTCGACAGGGGGAAATCAAAAGGGAAAAATGATAAAATGCGGAGACCAGAAAATGGGCACCTGTCGGGGTTGATAACGGAGTGCAAAGGTACAAAAATCAGAGTAAAAAAGAAAGTAACCTGCCAGTGAATGCTTGCCAAACAATGGATTGATAGGATCTTCCTGGATTATCAAGGCTGAATGTAGCGTTTCTTTACCAGGCTGAAAAGGGTTTCTCTGATCTGTTTGTCAAGAGCAAGCACAATTCCGGCATATGCCAGCAGCATCAAAGCACTGACCAGCCATTGCAGTACCCTGGGGAGGTCGGGCAAAAAGCTATGGAGTGCAAAGATACCCAGTGCCGCAGCCATAAAAAGGAATATCCGCCCAATTTCATAAGGCACCGGATAGTGTTTCTGGCCCCAATACCATGATATGAGCGTCATGAGAAAATAGCAGACCAGATGCGCCCATGCGGAAGCATAGTAGCCAATGATGGGGATGAACAGAATGTTGATAAAGATGGTAATGCCTGCCCCGATAACTGCTATTGTGGCGCCGAAGTGGGTTTGTCCGGTAAGTTTGTACCAAATGGAAAGGTTGAAATAAATGCCCAGGAATATATGCGCCATCAGCAAGATGGGCACAATGTCCAGTCCTTCGCGAAAGTTGCGTCCGATAAAATACTGGATGATATCCATGTAGAGCATGATACCCAGAAAGATGAAAAGACATGCAATCACAAACACTTTCATAACTCTGGCGTAAAGGATCTGGGCGTTTTCTTTCTGGTATTCTGCAAAAAAGAAAGGCTCGGCAGCAAACCGGAATGCCTGGATAAAAATGGTCATCAACACAGACACCCTGTAGCATGCTCCATAAATGCCCAGCTGGCTCATGGCCGTTTCTTCCGGGAGCATATATTTCAGGAGGATCTTGTCCAGTGCTTCATTGAGAATCCCTGCCAAACCTGCCAGGAGCAAAGGCATGGCATACAGCATCATGGTTTTCCATAATTGGGGAGAAAAAGCAACAGGGTTGCGCAATATTACCGGCAACAGCAATAATGCTGTAACAGTGCTCGCCACAAGGTTGGCAATAAACACGTAACCTATGCCTGTTTCGGGGTTGTAAATGTTGCTTACAGCTTTTACCACAGCAGGGCTTCCGTTTTCGAGCAGCCATGGGCAGGCCACCACAAAAAATAAAACCAGAGAAATATTGGTTGCTATACCAGCAAATTTTATGAATGCAAACTTCAGCGGTCTGTTTTCAGCCCTTAACCGTGCAAAGGGGATGGCCATTACTGCATCCAGACCAATGATAATTGCAAACCAGACAATGTACTCAGGATGTTGGGGGTAGCGAAGCAATTGGGCAATATCGAGTCGGAAGGTAAGGGCAACAAGCACAAAAACCAGTGCTAAAAACAAAACAGAAAGCAGCGAAGTGCTGAACACAGAGGTTTTTTCGTTGGCCTGTTGCTGGGCAAAACGGAAAAAAGCCGTCTCCATGCCATGGGTAAGAATTACGATGAGGATGGCCACATAGGCATACATTTCAGAAATTACACCAAACTCGTGTGGAAGAAAATAATTGGTGTACAAAGGCACAAGCAGATAATTGAGTAATCTGCCAACTATATTGCTTACTCCGTAAATGGCAGTTTGTCCTGCCAGCCTTTTTATGGAATTCGACATACCTGCTTATTCAACAGGCAAAGGTGGCAATTATTTTTTAATATGTGGTTTTTCCCGGCAAGCATTTACATTCTTTTGATCATATGTGCAGGTTCCTTACGGTTTTATGGGTAAACAAAAGCAATATTTTTATCTTTATAGCAACCAAACACACAACACATGATAAGTAACAGCTGTGGGTCTTCCCATTTGAAGGGTATTGCTGCATGCATTGTATGGCTGATCCTAATGCTGGCTATTCCATCAGAGATACAATCGCAGCACATCCATCATCATGAAGATGATTGTTTACCGGCATGTGCAGTTCATCGCCTTCAGGGGCGGTCGTCCATTGGTATTTATATTCAGGATGACCGATTGCATGATTATGATGTTAAGTTTTACGGCATTGATCTGGAAGTAAATCCTGCCGGTACATTCCTGATGGGGGAGGTAACTGTATTGGCAGAAGTGGTAGCTGACAGTTTGCGCTATTTTGTGCTCGAGCTAACACAGGAGCTTACCGTAGATGCCGTATTGTGGAACGATATTGATCTGGCATGGCAGCATAGCCAGCAAGTGGTGGAAATTGATCTGGCCCATTTCGTGCAATCAGGGGAGCTGCTCGAAATTGTAGTTCAATACCAGGGGACGCCCCAGCCACAAGGGTTTTTTTCAGGTATTCAGTCGGCAAGCAACAGTTTTGGCGATCGTGTTTTGTGGACCCTCTCAGAACCCCACAACGCCCGGCAATGGTTTCCCTGCAAACAGGTATTGAGCGATAAGGCAGATAGTGTGCATATCACCGTCACTACACCCCAGGGATATATGGCTGCTTCCAATGGTTTGCTTGTGCATACGCAGCAACTGGCCGGAAACAGGATTCGCTATCACTGGAAAACATGGTATCCCATTGCCTATTACCTGATTTCCATAGCGGTGTCCAACTACCAGGAATTTAATTTCTATGCACCCATGGCAGGTACTGCCGACAGTGTTTTTGTGCAGAATTTCATTTACAATCATCCGGGTGTGCTGGAAGGGTTGCAGGAGTCGCTGCTACGAACCCGCGACTTTATGCATCTTTTTTCGCAAAAGTGGGGGCAATACCCCTTTGCTTCAGAAAAATACGGTCATGCACAGGCTCCCATGGGCGGCGGTATGGAGCACCAAACCTTATCCACCATGGGCAGTTTCGGGTTCGATATTACGGCACATGAGCTTGCACACCACTGGTTTGGCAACCATGTTACCTGTGCAACCTGGAGTGACATCTGGATCAACGAAGGTTTTGCCTCCTACGGCGAATACCTGGCCCGTGAATTTCTTGTGGGCCCCGAGGCTGCCCGCAGCTGGATGAGCTTTGCCCACAACAATATCAAATCGCAACCGGGCGGAAGTGTTTATGTTCCTCCTTATGATCTTGGCGATATCTGGCGAATATTCAATGGAAGGCTTTCTTATCGCAAAGGTGCCGCCATATTGCACCAGCTGCGGTTCGAGCTCAATGATGATGCCTTGTTTTTTCAGGTAATGGAAGATTTTCAGCAACATTTTGCCCATAGTGTTGCCACCGGCGATGATTTTCGGCATACGCTGGAGACAAATACGGGAAAAAACTGGGAGTGGTTTTTCGACCAGTGGTATTATGGCGAAGGATATCCCACCTACGAATTGCAATGGTGGCATCAGCAAGGGGTTTTATACATAAAATCTGCACAAACAGCCTCCGCTGCTTTCCCACAGTTTTTTAAGGGAACCCTGGAGTTCAGGATCGTAGCAGACGGTCAGGAGCAAATCATTCGTTTCTTTCAGGATGAGCCACTTCAAGTGTTTGAATTGGCTGTGGAGGGCGAAATTACCGAAATTGTTTTCGACCCCGGCAGCTTCAAGCTTATGTACTATACACTTTCAGACTCCACAGGCCTGGTGGGGCCCTCCGAAACAGATATCGTCATTTATCCCAATCCTTCGCGGGGAAGGTTCTTGCTGGATATACCCTTTGCCTGGCAGGGAGGACGCTACCATATTGCCTCAATCCTCGGCAATGAAGTAATGAACGGAGGCCTTTTTGCCGAAACTACCGAGCTGGATCTTTCTCTTTTGCCCGATGGCATGTATGTACTTTGGCTGATATCGCCCAAGGGCGAATCCTTCTCAACCAAACTGCTCAAAAGACCCTGAAAAGTATTAAAGAAAAGCACTTTATTGTTTGATGATCTTGTGTGCTTCTCGCTGGTTGCCAAAATATACGTATAGTAAATACACCCCATTGGGCAAGGCATCAAGATCTATTCGGATAGAATTGAGGGCTGCTACTTTTTCCTGGCGAATCTTTTGCCCACTGATATCAAACAAGCTATAGGCAAAGACCGGGTCTTCCAGGGGGCTTTCCACTCTAACAAATTGCGAGGCCGGGTTGGGGAAAAGGTTCAGGCGTAAATTTCTGGTAATGGGAGCAGCATTCAGATCGGGTGTTTCGATCTGAAACAACTCACCCTCTTCCACATACCAGGCCCACCAGTCTCCGCCATTACCTTCACTCCAATTGCTTAGATTAAAGGAGTTGGAGCCCTGGATGTTTCCTTTGATACGATAAACTCTCACAGCATTCTGGTTGTTGCTCCAGGTAAGGGGTTGGCCCTCCTGGCAAACTTCAGGTGCAGCATTGGCCTGCAGGAAGTAAGCATAATCGGAGTGAGAAGGGTGGCCAAAAACCCTGGCAATACCATTTTCATCAACCCCTACAGCGGTATATTCATTTACGCCAATTCCCCTGGCATTCATGTCCCAGTCCTGCATCATGCGGGCCATGAAAGCCATATGTCTGCCATGGCGGTTGTTGTCGTCTCCGTATATGGCGTTGTAATGCGAGTCGGTTACGATGTTTTCCATAAAAGGTACCTGCAAAAAGTCTTTGGAGAGCTTCACCCTGAAATGGTAAGGGTTTGCCAGAGCCTCATCAGACCAAACCGATCCGCTCTGAGCGGTATAAACCACCTCTCCGAGCACAGCCAATCCGGCACTGGTGCCTCCGATGGGTGCGTTTTTTTCATTTACATGATGGTTGAGAGCGATGTGTAAACAGGTGCCTTTCCAATGGCTGTAGTAGTTCCATTGATTTCCGCCGGCAATAAATACCATCTCGGCCTGGTTAACGGCCTCGCAAACAGCTGGATTGTTCGCCTGCTCCGCGCTGGTAATTACAATGGTGGTCACTGAGTTAATCTCTTCTCCCAATTGGTTCAGAATGTAATTGTTATATCCGTCGCCGCCGCTGGCGCGCAGCACAACCACATCGCCTCCATTGGCACGGGCTGCCAGCCATTTCATGCCATCGTTGTTGTCTGTGGCTCCCCCGGCAAGCAAAATGCCGAAAAGGGGTTCCGTTTGTACGTTTTCATCATTTCCGAGGCGAAAGAATTGCTGGGCATTTACCAGTAAAGTGCATAAAGATAGCAGGATAAGCAGAAAGTAGTTCTTTATCATAGGGGAAGGTGTTGAGGTTCGTCGGATACTTTTTGTAAAATGAAAGATGCTTTGATTCAAAGCCAGTCAACCTGGCGGAAGTTGCAAAATTAATCAAAATCATACATTCTGAACCATTTAAGGCACTGGTAAGTACCAACACACGATTGATCCGGATCGGTTAAGCTCACCCGATAGTCTTTATGCTTCACCCAAACCCTCACATACGCGGATTTTTTTTACTTTTGCACATTGAAAAGGACCGGTAATTTTTTCCCCCTCCCACAGATTATCCGATCCCCTCCAGTTTGCTTAAACCATCAATATCCCAAGAAAATAACCATGGAAAAACTTACCAAGATTGTAGCCACCATTTCTGATCAAAACTGCAGCGTTGAGTTTCTGACTGAACTTAATGAAGCCGGCATGGATGTAGTAAGAATTAACACTGCCCATCAAACGCCCGATGGTACCCTCAAAATCATGGAGAATGTAAAAAAGGTTTCTGACAGGATCCCCATTTTGATCGACACCAAAGGCCCTGAGATACGAACTGTACAGTCGGAGATCAATATTGAGGTGAAGAAGGGTGATCTGATACGGGTTGCAGGTGATCCGGCTGCCGCCTCCACCACCGATTGCCTGTTTGTGAATTATCGCGATTTTGTGGCTCAGCTGGATGTGGGGAAACGGATTATGATCGACGATGGCGATATTGAACTGCTGGTGATGGAGAAACATCCTGACTACCTGGTTTGTCAGGTGCAGAACCCCGGCAAGATAAAACCCCGTAAGAGTATTAACCTGCCAGGCAGCAAAATTTCTCTGCCATCATTGTCGGAAAAGGATCTTGACTATATCGATTTCTCCATTAAACACGATATCGATTTCATTGCCCATTCCTTCGTGAGGAATAAAGAAGATGTGCTGGCAATCCAGGAAATTCTTGACAGGCACAACAGCAGGATCAAGATCATTGCCAAGATCGAAAACCAGGAAGGAGTAGACAATATAGAAGAAATTCTTGACCACGTATATGGCATCATGGTGGCCAGAGGCGATCTTGCCATTGAGGTACCAGCCGAAAAGATACCTGGCATACAATCGAACCTGGTAGCCCGTTGCATTGAGCGAAAGAAAGCTGTTATTGTGGCTACTCAGGTACTCCACAGCATGATCGAAAACCCCAGACCTACCCGTGCAGAGATTACCGATATTGCCAATGCTGTATTTATGGGTACCGATGCTATCATGCTCAGTGGCGAAACGGCCTACGGTAAATATCCTCTGGAAGCAGTCAGAACCATGACCCGTGCTGCCCGCGAAGCAGAAAAACACCAAGGCATTATTGCAGAGCGAAAAGTAATGCCCCACGAAAACGAGATATCTGTTTTCCTTTCGAAAATGGCCGTACGATCGGTGGAAAAAATAAACGCCAGAGCGGTTATTACCGATACCGATACAGGAAAAACAGCCCGCTATCTTTCTGCCTTTCGCGGAAAAGCGCCCATTTATGCACAGTGCTACGACAAAAGGGTAGTGCGTGAGCTTGCCCTGAATTATGGTATATACGCAGATTTTATGGAAGTTGAAACCTCCAAAAAGACCTTTATCCGCCATACCCTCAATCGGTTGCTCAAAAGAGAAGAGATCAATTGCGATGATCTTATTGCCATTCTGGCTGGGAATTTCGGGAAGAAGTCAGGGCCCTCTTTTGTGGAAATCAGCACCGTGAGCAATATGCTCAATGTAGAGAAGTAGAAGTAATGTACCCTTAAATACAGTATCCCCATGACTGTAAACACCAAGGACATCAATCTGGATCTGATCCGCAAGGCCATTCGCGAAAATCAGCGGGAGCTGATGCTCGAGATCATCAATGAGCTGTATCCGGCAGATATTGCCGAATACATGGATGATCTCACCCTGGATGAAGCCAAATATCTTTATACTCTTCTGGGCAAAGAAGAAGCAGCCGCTGTGCTCATGGAGCTGGAGGAAGATGTGCGGGAACGATTCCTTGAGTCGTTTTCGACCCAGGAAATTGCCCGCGAGTTTATTTACAACCTCGACTCCGATGACGCTGCCGACCTAATTGCCGAGTTGCCCGACGAGCGAAGGGAGGAAGTGCTTTCTCATATCGAGGATCGTAAACAGGCACAACATATTGCCGACCTTCTGGTGTATCCCTCCAACTCGGCCGGTGGGCTCATGGGCAAGGAATACATCAAAGTAAATGTAAACTGGCATGTGGCAACCTGTGTAAGAGAAATGCGCAAGCAGGCAGAAGAGGTGGAGGAGGTCTATACCGTTTATGTAGTTGACGATGAGGATGTATTGCTGGGCTTGCTCTCTCTGAAAAAACTCCTGATAGCTTCTCCCAGAGCCAAAGTGTCGGAGCTTTACAACGCCGATATTGTGAGTGTAAAAGCGATGCAAAAAGGAGAGGAAATATCAAACATCATGAACAAGTACGACCTTGTTGTGCTGCCGGTTGTGGACGAACTGGGTCGGCTGATCGGACGAATCACCATCGACGATGTTGTGGACTTTATCAAGGAAGAGGCAGAGAAAGACTACCAGATGATGTCGGGGATGACCCAGAATATCGAGTCTGACGACAAAATCTGGGAGATCACACAAGGTAGGTTGTTCTGGCTTGTGGTAGCCTTGTTTGGCGGCATTGTAGGTTCGCGGGTTATCAGCAACTATGAAGATCAGATCAGTGTTTATCCCGAAATGGCCTTTTTCATGCCCCTTATTGCTGCCATGGGGGGTAATGTGGGAGTACAATCTTCGGCACTTATTGTAAAAGGGCTTGCCAACAACAGCATCAGCAGGGGAGGGATCCTTCCCAAACTATGGAAAGAGGTTTCTGTAGGGATTATCAATGGGTTGGTATGTTCGGGTATTCTGTTGCTGTACAGCTTCTTGTTTGCCCCCTCACTGGCACTGAGTATGACCGTTAGTGTGGCTCTTATGACCGTGATCCTGTTCGCCTCCATCTTTGGAACCTTTGTGCCTCTGGCCCTGGATCGCTTTAAGATTGACCCGGCGCTGGCAACCGGACCTTTTATTACCACATCCAACGACATTATTGGTTTGTTTATTTATTTTATGATTGGCAGAATGATGTACGGCATATTTATGTAAGCATCTATACTGCAGACTTTAGCCTAAAAAGTTGAACTTTATTGCTTTAAAGTTGTAATTTTGCAGGATATATTTATCTGCACTCCATCTTGATTTGTGGAAAGCAGTGCCACAACACAAACCGAAGGTATGATCCAAAACTTGTTTAAATCCCTGTACCACAGACTTAAGAAAGCCCAACTTAGTTTGCCGGGAATAATAATGCTGCTTCTGCTGGCAGCCTCATGTACTCCTCATCGAAAAATGGTTTACCTGCAACATGCAGCTGCAGAGAGTGATACACTGATGTTCTCACGACCCGATTACCGCATTAAACCCGGCGACATTCTTCATATCCGGGTACTTACCCTTGACGAAGAATCTTACCTGATCTTCAACAATGAAGAGAGCAGGCAGTTGGGTGCCGGGGGAGGTGCCCGCAACAATATCAGCGTATTTCTTAATGGCTATACGGTGAAAGAGAATGGTGCTGTTTCTATGCCCGTGCTGGGTGAAGTATTTGTAGCGGGTATGACCCTGACTGAAACAACCCGGTTTATTGAAAATGCGGTTACAGACTATTTAATAGGGGCAACAGTAGTGGTAAAACTTGTAAATTTTTCTATTACTGTGCTTGGAGAGGTGCGCAGACCCGGAAATTACTACGTTTACGATAATCAGCTTACCATTATGGACGCCATTGGCATTGCCGGAGATCTTACCGATTATGGCAACCGAAAGATAAATATTGTGCGACAAACGGCCGATGGCGCCACCTTTGCAACACTCGACATTACTGATAGCAGGGCTGTTGTATCTGAATTTTATTACCTGCAGCCCAACGATATTGTGTATGTGGAACCCCACAGAGTGAAAAGGCTGGGGTTTGCCCAGTTTCCCTTCGCGGTGGTGTTTTCAGCCATTTCAACTACACTGCTGTTGATCAATTTTTTCTCCAATTAATACGCAATACACGGACAATAATCGCGTGAAGCCTGCGTATTCAAGCAATATTAAAAAAGTTCCGGTCCGCAATTTAGCATCTATGATGAGTTCTTAAGTTAATCCGCGAAATCTGAATTGTGTTTTCCAGCAATAGCAGAACAGTACATTACTCACTCTTACTGCAATTGCCCGAAAATAATGAAAAGCTAGTTTTATATACAAATTATATTCTGATGAACAAGGATCCATTCCGCGAAGAAACGCTCGATATCAGGAAGCTGGTGTTTAAATACATCCGGTTTTGGTATTGGTTTGTGATCAGTCTTACGGTTGCACTGGCAATAGCTTATTTTATCAATAAGTTTTCTGAAACCGTTTATCGGGCGCGCACCACCGTGCTTATTCGCGATGATCGCAAAGGGGGGTTCCGTCCCGGACAGATCATGGGAGAGCTTGATCTGTTCTATCAGCGCAACAACCTTTTTAATGAAATGGCTGTGCTGCGCTCCTATTCTCTTGTAGATTCAACCCTGCGCCAGATGGATGTGGGAGTTTCCTATTACAACATTGGGAGGCTGGTAGGCGAGATTCGTACGGTGGAAGTTTACCGGAATACCCCTTTCCTGGTGCAGTGGGATGAGGGGATGAACCCGCTTTACAACAGGCCCTTCAATGTAAGGATCCTTTCCGACGACAGCTACGAGCTGGAGTTGACCGAGCGAAGAAGGTTTCCTTTGCGAAACGGTGGTAAAAAGTATGTTTTGCAATTCGGAGAAGTACATCGTGCAGATAACTATGCTTTCAGGCTGGAAAAAAACGATAACTTCAGGGCGCAAAGTCATGTGGGGAGAGAGTTTATTTTTGTGGTGCATGATATTGGCAGTCTGCCGGGCAGATACCTTTCTTCTTTAAGTGTAGAACCTCTCAACAATGAGGTATCCATTGTAGCCCTTTCCTTTGAAGCCACACATGCCGAAAGAGCCATTGACTTTCTCAATACGCTTACCGAAACCTACATCAGGCAAAGCCTGGCAGACAAGAACAAGATTGCTGAAAATACCATCCGGTTTATTGATGAGCAGATTGGGGTGATTTCGGATTCGCTTGTCCTTGCAGAATCCTCATTGGAGGAGTTCAGGCAGCGCAACCGGTTGATGGATGTGGGTATGATTTCCTCGCAACTGTTTGGAGAATTGCAACGTCTCGACAATCAAAAGGCACTGGAAAACGTGAAACGGCAGTATTATGCCTATCTTTTCGACTACGTTGACAACGACAAGGATTTTCGCGATGTATTCAGCCCCTCTGCCCTGGGTATTGACGATCCGATGCTCAACTCCCTGATTGCCGAACTGAGTGCATTGTATGCCGAGCGATCGCGACTGCAGGTGAGTGCCACTATTGAGAACCCCAATATTACCATGGTTAATCGCAAAATAGAGCAAAGCCGCCAGGCCCTTCGCGAGAACCTTCGAAGCATTCAGAATGCTTCTGATATCATGATGGCCGATCTCAACCAGCGCATACAACAGGTGGAAGGCAGAATCAGCCAGCTCCCCGGTACTGAAAGAGAACTTATAGGGATTCAGCGCCGGTTTAATCTTAGCGACGCTACTTACAATTATCTGCTGGAGAAAAGAGCTGAAGCCGGAATTGCCATGGCCAGCAATGTACCCGATCACAGAATCATTGACCGCGCCCGCTTTGCCGGTATCGTTTCGCCAAAAAAACGACTCAATTACACCATCGCCCTGGTTATCGGATTTGTAATACCCCTGGGGTTTCTGCTGATACGAGACTTTTTCGACACACGTATTCACGATAAAAAAGATATTACCGATGCGGTGGATTTTCCCATTCTGGGGGTTATCCCGCACAACAAAACAGCAGCACGCAAAGCGGATGTAAACCTGGTAGTTTTTGAGGAGAACAAATCGCCGGTTACCGAGGCATTCCGGGCCATGCGCACCAACCTGCAGTATTTTGCCAGCGGAAAGAAAAACAAGATTGTGGCGATTACCTCCACCAAAGCACAGGAGGGAAAAACCTTTACGGCCATCAATCTTGCCTCTGTTATAGCTTTGTCGGGCAAAAAGACCATGCTTATAGGGGCAGACATGAGAAAACCCCGTATTTACGATGATTTTGGAATTCTGAAATCCCCTGGCCTTTCCAATTATCTTTCGGACAATGCCGAGCTTGATGATATCATCCAGAAAGTGAACCGTGATGCCAACCTGCATGTGATTACCTCCGGACCCACCCCCCCCAACCCCAGTGAGCTGATCGAGTCGGAAAGAATGGATCAATTGCTCGATGAATTAAAACAAGTGTACGATTTTGTGATCATTGATACACCTCCGATTGGAATTGTGCCCGATGGAATACACCTTATCAAGGCTGCTGATATAGCAGTTTACATTATAAGACAAGGTTTTAGTGATAAGTCCAGTCTTGACTTTCTGTCTGAATTTGCACAGAAAATTGATGCGAAAAACATCTGCATTGAAATCAACGACATGCGCATGACCCGCAGTGGCTATGGCTACGGCTATGGCTATGGTTATGGCTATGGCTACGGGTATGGCTATTACGAAGATGATCCTGTGGGAGAGGAGAACCTTTTCAGGAAATGGTACGAGTTGGTCAGCAAAACAGTTTTGCGAAAGTAATTTAGCAATTAATTTCAACCGGCGATCAGAGATGATCGCCGTTTTTTTTGAGGTATTGACCGAAAAACACACAAAAGTGTTCGAATGCGTACGGTGTATGACCTGTGTCGTACACTAAAACACCGGGTTTTTTAGCTGATAATCCATACGGTATGTTTGTAATAAGCTGTATGTTAGAATGATAAGATGTTTGGCACAACATCTGCTTATAGTTAAGCAGAAACAAAACAAACAGATTATCGAACACAAAAATTCAGAAATCATGAAAACTCTTAAGCAAATAACCCTGACCCTCGCACTGATCGCATTAACTTCAAGCCTCTCAATGGCCGGATCTCACAGAACCTTCGAAATGCAACTTTCAAACGGAAAAATCCTGGAGGTAGTTTCCAAAGTAGAAGAATTGCTCGATGAGGCAATCCCGGGATTTGAAAAATTTGTAAGACAATTCAGAACCGAGAACCTGCTTACCCATGCAAACGTCAATTCAAAACAGGAAGAATTGATAGAGGAAGAACTCCCGCAAACATTTGATCTGAATACCTGCCGCGAATTTGAATACATTTCAGCCTTGGTGGCAGAGCTCAGAAAAGAAGAAGAACTTATTGAAGAAGATAGTTTCCCAAGAGTTGAGATAGCAAGAGACAACAGCGCAGCAACCCGCCTGATCGATATCAAGGCCTTCGCCAGCCCTGAAAAAGAAATCAACGAAGAACTTCCCTTTGCAACCATGATTACCTACTCTGCCCGCTGATTACCACCCAGTTTCTTTCCACAACCAGCAAAGCTTTAACCACAACAACCCACAAGAGAGCTCCTTCCCACAAAGGAGCTCTTACTTTTTGTACTACTGTATGGGGTTGTGAATTTGCATCGGATATTTTTGTACTTTTAATTTAACAAACTCCCATAGGGCTTGCTTCAGGTAGAACTGCTACGATCACAGTTTCTTTTAATCCTGGATAGTTTAAACTCAAAAAACGCTGTATGATAAAAAACAGAAATCTTTTTTTGCTGGTGGCCGGTATGATGATCCTTGTTTGGGCTTCTTGCGGCAAAGACGATGGAAA
>ERZ869909.93-NODE-93-length-133192-cov-25.258183_pt1 | contig 133192 bp, 132 predicted proteins | sample MGYA00520892_ERZ869909 | MGnify/ENA primary metagenome ERZ869909 (study PRJEB32215, sample SAMEA104723947) | bioreactor metagenome | biome: bioreactor; feature: anaerobic bioreactor; material: water | place: China | collected 2015-03-12 ... | reverse complement strand
AGTACCTCAACAAGTTTGTGTTTAACAGAAATATTAACAACCTTAAAATTAATCTCGTTTAATAATGCACTACGGGTTTAGGTAGTAAAATTGGATTAACAATTAATCCAAAAATTTTATTTGGACCTTATCTGAAACTTTCATTTCAATCTCCCTTCCAAAAACAAGTGCTATATTATTTTCAGTATGCCCCGATGGGAAATCAAAACAAACGGGAAAGTTATATTCTGCCACTGCATCATTGATTATTTCTTTAGCAGTTTTCCCGTAAGGATTATCTTGATTAAAACCAAATGCTATTGTATTGTCTCTCATCGCTGTCATCCCCCCAACAATCAAACCGGCAAGATTCTCAAAATAACCGTTGCGCTTAAGATTTTGCACCATTCTGTCAATGTGATAAAGGTATTCATCCAGATCTTCTATAAACAATATTTTCCCTTTGGCATCAATCGCTGACGGGCTTCCGCAAAGGGAATACAAAACTGAAAGATTGCCTCCAATGAGTTTACCCTTTGAATTTCCTTTTCTATAAGAAGCATCCTGAAACTCATATTTTAAAATATGTGACTTTCCAAAAAGGGAATTGCGGAGCGAACTTCGGGTCAAGCCTGTTTTTTTGGTGATGTCCATAGCCATCTCTGCATGAATGGTTTCAAAGCCCAAATTATGAATGTGGCTATGCAACACGGTCACATCACTATAACCCAAAATCCATTTGGGATGTTTTTTGAATTTTGTAAAATCAAGCTGGTCTATGATTCTCACGGTACCATACCCGCCACGCGCACACCAAATCGCTTTAATTTCCGGATTGTCAAGCATCTTCTGGAAATCTGAAATGCGCATCACATCACTGCCGGCAAACTGGTTTTCTTTTGCACCAATAGTTTCTCCAACCACTGCTTTCAATCCCCAGGTTTTCAATAAAGCCATAGCGGGCTTTATTTCTTCCAAAGAAATTTTGCGTGCCGTTGAAACAATGGCAACCTGATCACCTTTTTTTAGATATTCCGGCCTATTCATTTTCTAGTTGATAAATAATTTGACCCACAGTCAAATTCAACTCCTTCAATTCTTCATCGGTGGGTTTGATAATGCCATCCCCATAAAATTTTGGTTTGGGTTCTTTTCCGGGATTTAGATAAACTTGTAAATTGCTGTTTTGTAGTTTTCCCCCGTTCCAGTCAACAGCCCCGCTGTAATCCCAGCCAAACCCATATACAAGTATGGGTTTTCCATTGCGTGCAACCAGTTCTTCATAAGTGGTTCCAATTCCAATCTCCTTTTCAGACCTCCAGTCTCCCTGATTTGAGAAATAAACCTGATGTAACTTTTTTCTTTCGGGCGATGCCCAGATCAAATGAATTTCATTTTTTGTGTCAGGATACAAAATGGTGTAAGCCCGTTCAACGGTTCCTTCTTCAAAAAGCCCAACACCCTCTTTAAGGTTGGCATCCGGATAATTTTTGCGCAAGGATTCTGTAGAATTAGTTGCTGCTAGTCTTTCAACTTCAAAGGCTTTTGGATTTGTTGCCCCCTCAGTAGTGCTTTTTTTTCCTTTGCAGGAAACTAAGACACATAGCACACCTATTAATATGATTTTTTTCATTTGTTAGTTGTTTACTATAAAATTAGAGATAAATCCCCATTAACAAATTCCCTTTTGGAATAAATTAACGCGAAATATCTTTGTGTTGCTTACATTTGTAGCACAAAAAAAGCTTTCATGACCACACCAAAACGCTATACCATTACAGCTGCCTTACCTTATACAAATGGCCCCATTCACATTGGGCACCTGGCAGGTGTTTATGTCCCGTCAGATATTTATGCACGCTATTTGCGCCTTCAAGGCAAAGATGTCGCTTTTATCTGCGGAAGCGATGAACACGGTGTGGCCATCCCCATGAAAGCCAAAAAAGAAGGAATCACACCGCAAGAAGTCATCGATAAATACCACCACATTATCAAACAATCGTTTGTTGATTTTGGGATTACTTTTGACAACTATTCCCGCACTTCGGCGAAAATCCATCACGAAACGGCTTCAGAATTCTTTAAAAAATTATACGATAACGGAAAGTTTGTAGAAGAAGTCACAGAACAACTCTATGACCCCGAAGCAGACCAATTTCTTGCAGACCGTTTCGTCACCGGAACCTGCCCAAAATGCGGCCACGACGAAGCCTATGGTGACCAATGCGAAAAATGCGGCACCTCACTCAATGCAACCGATTTAATAAACCCAAAATCAACCATTAGCGGAGCAGTTCCGATACTAAAAAAAACCAAACACTGGTTTTTACCCTTGGAAAATTATGAAGCCTTCTTAAAAGAATGGATACTCACAGGCCATAAAAAAGACTGGAAACCCAATGTCTATGGGCAAGTAAAATCGTGGATTGATGATGGCTTGCGCCCGAGAGCAGTGACCCGTGACCTGGACTGGGGCATTCCCGTTCCTGTTGCCGGTGCTGAAGGAAAAGTACTTTATGTGTGGTTTGATGCGCCCATCGGCTATATATCTTCCACAAAGGAATGGGCCGCCCGCGAGGGAAAAGACTGGGAACCCTACTGGAAAAGCGATGATACCAAATTGGTACATTTTATAGGAAAAGACAATATCGTATTTCATTGTATTATTTTCCCTGCCATGCTCAAGGCGGAAGGAAGCTATATCCTGCCAGACAACGTGCCTGCCAACGAATTTTTAAACCTCGAAGGCAACAAATTATCCACTTCGAAAAACTGGGCGGTTTGGCTGCATGAATATTTGGAAGATTTTCCAGGACAACAGGATGTGTTGCGCTACACATTGACGGCAACAGCCCCTGAAACCAAAGACAACGATTTTACTTGGAAAGACTTCCAGGCGAGGAACAATAATGAACTCGTTGCCGTTTTTGGGAATTTTATCAACCGTGTTGCAGTCTTGACGCATAAATACTATGCAGGTCACGTGCCACAACCTTCTGAGCTTAAGGAAATTGACACCCAAACACTGAGTGAAATGAAAGCTTATCCGGCTGTGATTGGAAGCTCCATTGAACGTTACCGTTTTCGCGAGGCACAAGGCGAATTGATGAATTTGGCACGTTTGGGCAATAAATACCTCGCCGATGAAGAGCCTTGGAAAACCATCAAAACCGATGAAGAACGCACCAAAACAGTGATGTATGTCGCCCTTCAAATCGCTACAGCACTGGCTGTTTTAAGCGAACCCTTTTTACCTTTTACTTCAGGGAAGTTGAAAAGTATTTTGAACCTTAACCCTGCTCTTGGCTGGGATGATATTTCAAAAACTTCCTTATTACTGCAAACGCAACATCAAATTGGCGAAGCCGGATTGCTTTTCTCAAAAATTGAAGACGAGCAGATTCAGCAACAGCTGGACAAACTGGAGGCGACCAAAGCTTCCAACAAAACCGAAAAAAACACTTCAGAAAAACCGAAACTCATGCCACAAAAAGAGACCATCACCTTTGACGATTTCACTAAACTCGATATGCGTGTAGGCACCATCATCGAAGCCGAAAAAATGCCCAAAGCAGACAAACTTCTGGTGCTGAAAGTAGATACAGGTCTTGATATTCGAACTGTGGTTTCCGGCATCGCCGAAAGTTTCACTCCTGAAGAAGTCATAGGCAAAAAAGTGACCATTTTAATTAACCTTGCTCCCAGGGCTCTTCGCGGGGTGGAAAGTCAGGGAATGATTTTGATGACAGAAAATGCAGATGGCAAGCTTGTTTTCCTCAATCCCGATGTGGATGGTGTGGGGAATGGAATGACGATTAATTAAAAAGTGGTCAGCATCGCCGTCGGCAAGCCTTTGGCGGCCGATGGTTGGCAGTAGCAGTGGTCAGTTGTTTTTCTCCCGCAAATTTCGCAGATGGACGCAGAAAAATCTGCGAAGATCAGCGTATTCTGCGGGCCACCAATTTTTCATACATTTATTTAATAATACTAATATCCTTTGTGCTTCTTAGTGTCCTTGTGACTTAGTGGCTAAAAAATCCTGAATTAAACCCATGGAGCAACTCCTCCAATACATTTCACAAAACACCCAACTGCCCACCGGCAGTATAAAAAACACAGTACAATTACTCAATGAAGACTGTACCATTCCGTTTATTGCGCGCTATCGAAAGGAGCGCACCGGCAACTTGGATGAAGTACAAATCGAGAACATCGTGCAGTTCAAGGAACAGTTTGAAGCCCTTGAAAAACGAAAAACTACTATCTTAAAAGCACTGGAAGAGCAGGAAGTTTTAACTCCTGAATTGCGTAAGAGCATAGAAATCACAACCGACCTCACCACGCTTGAAGACCTCTACCTTCCGTTCAAAAAAAGCCGGAAAACCAAAGCCGAAACCGCCCGCAAAAACGGACTCGAACCCCTCGCCAAAATCATCATGGCACAAAACACAAGGGATATTGAAGCTGTTGCACAAAAATATGCTCAAGGCAAAATCGCTTCCGCGGAAGCGGCACTGGAAGGCGCCAGACACATTATTGCAGAATGGATCAATGAACGCACAGACATCAGGAACGCGCTGCGCAATCAGCTGGAGAAAGAGGCCATCATCACTTCCAAAGTTGTAAAAGACAAAACCGACGATGAAAAAGCACAGAAATACCGCGATTACTTTCAATGGGAAGAAGGGTTAAAAAACTGTCCTTCACACCGCCTGCTCGCCATTTTAAGAGCAGAAACCGAAGGATTTATCAAAATAAAACTGGAAATTGATGAGGAAAAAGCACTTTCTGCCATAGAAAGAAGAATTGTCAAATCCCAAAACGAATGTGCTGAACAAATTGGACTAGCGATTAATGACAGTTACAAACGACTGTTGTTCCCGGCCTTGTCCAATGAACGGTTAAACGCCGCCAAAGAAGCCGCCGATAATACCGCCATCAACGTGTTTGCAAAGAACCTTAAGCAATTATTGCTGGGCGCACCTTTAGGCGAAAAACGCATTATGGCCATTGATCCGGGTTTCAGGACAGGTTGTAAAGTGGTTTGCCTCGATGCACAAGGCAACCTCAAGCACAACGAAACCATTTTTCCGCACGCACCACAAAATGATGAAAAGGGAGCCATAAAAAAAATTAGTTCGCTGGCAGATGCCCATAAAATAGAAGCTATCGCCATTGGTAACGGCACCGCTTCCCGCGAAACGGAACGTCTCATAAGAAAAATCCAATTTAAAAATGACTTGCAGGTATTTGTGGTGAGCGAAGCCGGAGCGTCGATTTATTCGGCATCCAAAATTGCGCGGGAGGAATTCCCCAATTATGATGTGACCGTGCGCGGGGCGGTTTCCATTGGAAGACGCCTGGCAGACCCGCTTGCCGAACTGGTGAAAATTGAACCCAAATCGATTGGAGTGGGGCAATACCAGCACGATGTGGATCAAACCAAACTCAAAACCGCCCTCGACCGCGTGGTGGAAAGTTGCGTGAATTCGGTGGGAGTAAATATCAATACGGCAAGTGCCGCGTTACTTGGTTATGTTTCGGGCATTGGACCCAAGCTGGCAGAAAACATCATTGAGTATCGTGAGGAAATAGGGGCTTTCGCTTCACGCGAAATAATCAAAAAAGTACCCCGCCTGGGAGGAAAAGCCTTTGAACAAAGCGCCGGATTTTTACGCATCAAAAACGGAAAGAATCCGCTGGACAACTCGGCTGTTCATCCTGAGAGTTATGGATTGGTAAAGCAAATGGCCAAAGATTTAAAGATGGATGTTTCAGACTTAATTGGGAATTCACAGGTTTTAAAAAGCATCGTGAAGGAAAACTATGTAAGTGAAACGGTGGGGCTTCCCACCTTGGAAGACATCATCAACGAGCTCGAAAAACCCGGGCTGGACACCCGCGAGCAGGCAAAAGCGTTTACATTTAACCAAAACATAAAAACCATCCACGACCTGAAAGAGGGCCAGCTTCTTCCGGGAATTGTCAATAATATTACCAATTTTGGGTGTTTTGTCGATATAGGCATCAAAGAAAGCGGGTTGATTCACATTTCCAACCTCGCTGATGGTTATGTAAGTGATGTAAGCGCACACGTGAGTTTACATCAGCAAATAGTAGTCAAAGTTCTTGATGTGGATGTGGAACGTAAACGGATACAGTTGAAATTGCATAAGTTATAGAGGAAAGTGAAACTCAATTGCATTTATAGTCCTACCCCATTTTCAACATTAAGGAATTAAGAATAGTTAAGGTGGCTTATTCATAATTCCCTTTAATTTCTTAATGTTTTTTTTAAGAATTCTAAAAATACCGGTTTTGCTGTAAAAAAAATATCTTAGTTTGTTGCCGTAAATAAAATTAAATGCTCAAAATCGCCTACCACCACATATACAAACACCCACTTCCTGAGGGACACCGTTTCCCGATGGAGAAATATGAGTTGATTCCCCAGCAATTACTGCATGAAGGCAGTTGCACCCCCGAGAACTTTTTTGAACCCGGAATTCCAGATGAAAAAGACATCCTTGCTGTTCACACAAAAACATACATCAACGACCTCAATACCCTCAATCTCACTAAAAGTGCTGCCCGAAAACTTGGTTTTCCTTTATCCAAAACACTGGTAAAACGTGAAGGCATCATCACACAAGGAACCATCACTGCCAGTAAATATGCGTTAGAACACGGTATTGCCATGAACATTGCCGGTGGCACCCACCACGCTTATTCCAATCGGGGAGAGGCTTTTTGTTTGTATAATGATCAGGCGATCGGCGCCCGGTATTTGCAAAATAATGGCCTGGCCAAAAAAATCCTCATCGTTGATCTCGATGTGCATCAGGGCAATGGTACCGCCGAAATCTTTCAGAATGACCCTTCTGTATTTACGTTCTCTATGCATGGTGCCGGCAACTACCCCTTTCAAAAAGAAAAATCAGATTTGGATATTGGGTTGGCAGATGGCACCGGGGATACGGAGTACTTAAAATTTTTGAAAGAAACCCTTCCGAAGTTAATTGAAGAACAACAGCCTGATTTTATTTATTATTTGTGTGGGGTCGATATTATAGCCGGAGACAAACTGGGCAGGCTGGGCTGTACTATAGCCGGTTGCAAGGAACGCGACCGGTTTGTGCTGCAAATCTGTAAAGACAACAAGATTCCCGTAATGTGCAGTATGGGTGGCGGCTACTCACCGGACATAAAAATTATTGTGGAGGCTCATGCCAATACCTACAGGCTGGCACAGGAGATTTATTTTTGGTAAAAAAAATGCGCCGAAATAAATCCGACGCATTCCTTATTTATTAACAGAGAAAATATCTTTTAACTGTTTTACAACACCACCGTTTCCGGAGATAGAAATCTCACCAATCTTGTCAGCGATTTTCTCGACATACTCCATTTCTTTCAATTTGAAAAGCATCTCATTATCTTCCATCAATTTAGCAGTGTTCAACAAGCTTCTTGTTGAAGCTGTTTCTTCCCTTCTGGTAATCACATTGGCCTGTGCCTTTTTTTGGGCAACAAGAACCTGATTCATAATCTCTTTCATGTCTCCCGGCAATATCACGTCTCGTATACCTGTATTAAACACTTCCACTCCCAGATTGGTCACTTCATCTTTAACTTCTTTCAATACTGCTTTTGCAATACTGTCTTTGTTTTCAAGAAGTTCATCCAAAGTATAGGTCCCTACATAAGCACGAAGGGCCAACTGCAACACAATATACAATTGCTTTTCATAGTCTTTGTTGTCCATAAGTGCCTTTACAATATCTGTTACTTTATACTTTGTGTAAAAGTTGATACGTATGGCAGCTTTATCTTTGGTCAGCAATTCCTGTCCGGCAATTTCAAGTTGCAGCTGTCTCATATCTGCTTTTGCAATTTTGATGGTGGTGTCATTTCTCCAGAAACGGTAGGTACCGCTTTCCAGAATCTTGACAAATACATCATCAACAATGAACACAGCTTTTTCATAAGCAGCTACTTCAAAAATGCGTATGTATTTACTCAATTCATAATTACTAAAAAGTGCTTTATCAATCTTTTCAGTAATATATATTTTACTGAGATCAGCATAGGTAAACTGGTAGTCTACCAAAGTGTTCCAGTACAAATACCTTCCGGCTGTAAGGATATTTTTAAAGTTTCCTCTTTCATTAACCAATACAATCTCGTTATCCTTAACCTCAATGACGTGCAACATACTTTTTAGTTTGCTGTCCTCAAGCAAAATTTCAATTGCCACTGGAGGCATAAAAGGTCTTGAAAGGTCAAAAATCATAACGGTTTCAAAAATCCCCAGTCAGTGTAAACCACTGCTTATGGTGCGTTTGTAGTCTCCTCTTTTGAAGACCATACCCACTTTTCCTGCATTTATTCTTATTAGTTTCATTTTATTTGATTTTTAACTGCTTGTATTTTTACAAGCGAGATTTAACATTTACATTTCGATACAACTTACTACAGAGGATATCACATCTGAGAAAGCATATACATTAAATTAGAACAGGGAGAGAAAATCACTTTTCAAAAACGGAAGAACTTCTTTTTTAAATGCCGGTAAACTGTTTTTTCAAATCGAAATGATGAGAGTTTTCCCATTTTTGGGTTTCACTCTTATCCTCTTTTTTAAAAAGAGCTTATCTTTATTTAAAAGTCAGAAGTACATCAAAGTTTCATCAAAGCTGTTGTTGCATGAGCAACAACTGATTTTCCCACACTATTCCTCATTTTTGGTAATCAGTTTTAAAAGATGATCTGCTTTTTGAGTGGATTTGAGGTCCACAACCTACGTTACAAGCGTAGTGCTCTACCAACTGAGCTACAAAACAAGAGTGACAATTCTAGTTTTTGACCGGATTCGAACCGGCGACATCCACAACTGTTGTTCTAGCCACTGAACTATCCGCATAAAACGGAGCGGGAATCGAACCCACGACCCACAGAGCCGATACTGTTTTTTGGTGAACAGCAAAAACCTTCAAGCCAAGTTGGATATGATAAGGTGATACAAAAACCTGTAACCTCTCATACAATGGTGCTATACAGAAACACACAACAAGACTCCTCTTGATATTTTAAGTACAGCAAACTTGTAAACCACGGTACCAAATGATTTACCGGTTTCAATAATTTCTACTATTTGAAATCATCTATTTTGCCGACTTTTTTTTGTTTTTGGATTTTGACTTTGCTTTCTTACGAGGAAGTTTTTGGTCTATTCTTTTAATTTCCTCCTCAACAAAATTTATAAAAGCAGAATTGCATCCCATTTTCAACGCTTTTTTATAAGCTTGCTTTGCCTCTTTCCATTTCATTAAAACCTCTAAAAGCTGTCCCTGAATTATTTGTAAAACACCTTTATCAGTTCCTTTGATGCTTTGCGCAAAATCAAGTAACTTTTGAGCTTCCTCATAATCTTCATTTTGAATTAACACCCTTAAATAATCAGGGTAAAGCATCGGGTTTTCAATTTTTAAGGCAAGGGCTTCAGCAAAGTAATTTTTAGCGGTCTCATAATCCCCTAATTGTTCTGCTGAAAATTTTGCCATTAAACAGAGCGCCTGAACATTGTTTTTGTCATAAGACAAAGCATAGTTTAAAGCTTCTATGGATTCTTCCAGATTGAATGGATAGGCGTCCATAGCTTTGAAAATGTAACTATTGTATAGTGTTGTTTCCATTACGTTTTATTTTATAGTTAAAACAGAAAGCCTCTCTGGCTTTCATTCCCGTAACGGAATGGATGAAGGTAATTCAAACAAAAATCCGAAACGGTTAGGTTTTGCTTCGGATCTTTATCATACTCTAGAAGAGATTTAAATTCCGAAGCGGGTCTTTCAGCATATCAAAATGCTTTTGACGTTCTGAGGTGATTAATTGATACCACATAGCTTCTGTTATTTAATTAATAATTTGTTTTTGGCAATCCTTAAAATTGCGGTGCAAAGATGCATTGTTTTTTTTAAATTCCAAATAAATTTTAAATTTTATTTATTTGATTATCAATGTTTTAGTTTGATTTTTATGCATAGATTTCCCTGCCGGCCAATGGCCGGAATCTACCTGTCTTGCAATCAAAAACTTAGATTTCAATCCTCATTTATGGGTTTCTATTTCTTCACTTTTATTTTTTTAAAAAAATTGCATAAAAAAAAAGCGCCCGAACTAACGGACGCTTATATATAATTGGTTTAAATTCTATTAAATCATCATTCAAAAGGTTTAAAATCCAAAACATAGCGTCCATACCGTGGTGGTAAAATTTCCATCCACAGATACATTCCATCTCCCACAGGCGATGCAAAACGTTTATGCTGTTTTTGATTTTTCATCTTTGTTTATTAGCTTTTAGTTTGAGAAAAGCATTGCAAATATATAGGTTTCTGTAATTTATGAAAGAAATTTGTTCTGAATTTAATCTACAGACTGTATTCTTAAAGTTTTGTTTACTTTTTTTATAAAACTTCAGTAAGTTTTATCTTTATCAAAATGGAATTAAAAACAACAAGTAATCCTTATTTTAAATTCGCTCTTTGGGGTTTTTTACTCCTGTTTATAAGCACTAACTTAGCTTTTTCTACACCTATGAATGACAAAGACTTTCTAAACAACAAAGTAATACCCGAATCCATTTTAAAAGAAGTCACTTATGCCCTTTCCTATTTCCCGGAACTGGCAGACACCCCCATAGAATTTAAATTCAAATCCAATATCAAAAGATCCTTTATGCAGGCTCAGCCGAGGTTTTTTGATATTTTTAAAAATAAAAAAAAGAGGGCATATTATATTATGATCAGTGAAAGTGTGACCATTGAGGATGAAGTATTCACCGTTGCTGAAGTGCCAACCGATGTGCTGATTGGATGGATTGGACACGAACTGGGGCATATTATGGACTACAGGGAGCGCAGCGGATTCAACATGGTGGTGTTTGGTGTTAGGTATTTGTTCTCCAAAGGATTTATCAAGGAAGCTGAAAGAGCCGCAGACACTTATGCAGTAAATCACGGAATGGGAAGATACATACTCGCTACCAAGGATTTTATCCTTAACCATGCCAGCCTTTCTGAAGCCTACAAAAATCGTATCAAACGTTTATACATGTCACCCGAAGAAATCATGGTGCTTGTGGATGAGCTATATGAATTAAAACAGGAATTGGATTAACCGGCTTTTTGTTGCTCTTTTACAAAAGCTTCCCATCTTAAAAATTTTTCCTCACTCATGACCTTTTCCATCTTTACCTGGCCTCCTTTTTTCTTGTTGGCCGCGTTCCATTCATAAAAAATATCAGGGGAAATAGTTGTTACTTTTACGCCTTTCAATGCTTTTGACCGGGCTACTTTATAGTTTTTGTTTGCAGACTTTAAAGTTTCATCCAAGACTTGTGCTACTTTTTCATTCTCAAGATTCTTATTTGTTCCCAAGTACCACGAATGGTGAAACTCCCCATCAATCCTAACAGCCGCTATTGTAAACTCAGGAATTTCTGCATCAAAGTGTTGTTCAAGCTCCATGACGGCATCGTTCATTTTATTGACTGACAACTGCGATCCCACAATATTCAAAAAGAATTTTGTCCTTCCGGTGATTCTTATTTCGTGCCTGCTCACATCGGTAAATTTTATGGTGTCACCAATGAGATAGCGCCACGCTCCTGAAACTGTACTGATAATAAGAATATAATCCTGCTTTTCCTTTACTTCAGCCAGGGTCAGGGCTGGTGCGTCTTTAGCAATGGAACCATCTTCAAGTATATACTCGGGTTTAAAGGGCACAAACTCAAAATAAATCCCATTATCGACCACCAGTTTCATCGCATTGGTTTCGGGACGTTGCTGAAAAGCCAGAAACCCTTCAGAAGCCAAGTAGGTATCTATAATGGTAATGGGATGTGCCAGCAAGGCATTGAAACTTTTTTCGTAAGGTTCAAAAGCAACTCCGCCTGTAGTAAACACTTGCAAATTAGGCCAAATCTCGTGAATGTTTTTGGCATTGTGATGGGCTATCACTTCCTTGAGCATCAATTCCATCCATGAGGGAATACCTGATAAAGCCCCAATATCCCATTCCTTGGCATTTTGGGCAATTTTTTTTACGCGTCTGTCCCAGTCGTCTATTTTGGCAATTTCCTCTCCGGGTTTGTAATACCCCCGAAACCAAAACGGAATGTTGCTCGCAGAAATCCCACTGATCTCTCCTTCCAGATGGTCTCCTTCTTCCTGAAGGTTGGTGGAACTTCCAAGCATCATTATTTCCTTTTCGAAAAAATCTGAAGGGAGATCAAAATTAGCCAGAGCTCCCACCTGTTGAATTCCGGCAGATTTGATGGCGTCGAGCATTTCTTCGGTTACGGGAATGCGCTTGCTGCTCTTTCCGGTCGTGCCTGAACTCAGTGCAAAATAAGGCGGCCTTCCCGGCCAGGTGATATTTTCTTCACCTTCCTGAAGTTTATGCCACCACTCATTGTGAATTTTATTGTAATCAAAATAAGGGACGCTTAAGGCAAACATAAGTTCCGGATTTGATGCGTCCAGGATTTTTTCAAACTGATACTGTTTTCCAAAAGCAGTATCCTTTGCCTTTTCTAAAAGTTCTTTCAGTACCTGTTGTTGTGCTTCCACGGCATTGGGCTCTGAAACAACCTTGTCCCGCAAATCAATGAGACCCTTGATAATGGAACCGATTATCGCCATGACTTTCTCTATTTATGGTCGTTGTATTCCTTAAAAATAAAGAAAACTCAAAAAACCAACTGCTTTGACAGGATTATTTATAATGAATTTAACCTTTTGAGAAACAAGTTTAAAGCACCAAATTCCATATGCTATTTGTAAGTCCTTGGAATTTGGGATTTGACAATAGAGTAACGAACTGGTGAAACAAATTTCAATTCTTTAGGAATAACTATCCACTGCCCAAATAAAGTCCCATTCTTATTTTCCAGTAAGGAACCTGTTCCTGAAGATGTTCAAAAATGGGTTTGATACTCTCCTCATCGTGTTGCAATTCCTTTTTGGCTTTGTTTACAAGCGTGATTTCATCCTTATTTATAAAATCAAGAAGGTTTATGGGTTTGCCTTCCTCATGCATCCTTTGCAAATGACCATAAATTGTATCCTCTTTGAGGTTTCTTTGTAATGCGATTTCAGGAACTGACAGCCCACTTTCATACAGTTCATAGCTTAGTAACTGTGTGGGCACTTTTGTTTTCGGTTTAGGAACATCCTTTTCTATTGATTCCAAATGGTTTTTGATGGCTGCAAGAAATCGCTGTCCATATTTTTCATTTTTGGCAACACCCACGCCACTTACCTGCATAAATTCTTCTTCGGTTTCCGGCAAAAGTTTTTCCATATCTTTTAAAGCGGCATCGCTGAAGACAATATAAGCTGCTACATTTTCCTCGATGGCAATTTGGCGTCTCAGTTGTCTTAGTTTATCAAACAAACCGAATGATTCGGGCTTTTCAACTCGTTCTTTTACTGCTGATTTTTCTTTGATTTGTAACGAAGCTAGTTTGACTTTACGGTCTTCAAAAAGAATTTTCTTTGCCAATGGTGTCAACAATAAGCGCCCTTTTTCGTGAAAACGGATTTCAAGTATCCCCTGATTCACCATTTGAATGATGTATTGCTGCAAATCCAGCCAGGGAATATCTTTGGCTGTACCATAGGTTTTGATGTTTTGATACCCTTTGTCATACACCTGAGCGTTTTTGGAACCTCGCAAGACATCCACCAGCATCCCCAAAGGTTCATTTTCTGAAAGGCGATACACGGCCGAGCAAACTTTTTGTGCCAGAACGGTGCCATCGATAAACTGAGGCGGTGTTTTGCAATTATCACAGTTACCGCAATCTTCAGAGATATGTTCGCCAAAATAATTGAGCAATGCGATGCGTCGGCAACTCAAGGCTTCGGCAAATTGTTGCATACGCTCGAGTTTGGCCAGTTGGAATTCGCGGTTGGGTGATTCCTCAATAAACTGCCGCAATTTCACCACATCGGCAAAGCTATAGAATAATAGGGTTTGAGCCGGAAGGCTGTCACGCCCGCTGCGGCCAATTTCCTGATAATAACCTTCAATGTTTTTAGGCATATTGTAATGAATCACCCAGCGCACATTGCTCTTATCGATGCCCATACCAAAGGCAATGGTAGCCACGATAATGGGTGTGCGGTCGTTGACAAAATTTTCCTGAATACGGCTGCGTTCCTCAGCGTCCAGGCCGGCGTGATAGGCCTGTGCCTTAAATCCACTGGCAACTAATTTGTCGGCAAGGGTTTCTGTGCTTCTTCTGCTGAGGCAGTATATGATGCCACTTTCTTCATTTCTGTTTCTCAAAAACCGAAGGATTTGTGGCAAACGGTTGGTGCCGGGACGAACTTCCAAATAGAGGTTTTTTCGGTCAAATGAAGCCAAATGTTTTTTTGCATCCGGAATGTGCAATTGATTGACAATATCATCTTGTGTGGCAACATCAGCAGTAGCGGTAAATGCGGCTACAGGAATTTCGGGAAAACGCTTTTTGAGATTCCCAAGCTGGGTATAAGCCGGACGAAAATCGTGACCCCAGGCCGAAATACAATGGGCTTCGTCAATGGCAAAAAGGCTGACGTTATTTTCGTTAAGGTGTGGCAACAGAAAGTTCAAACTTTCCGGTGCTACATATAGGAGTTTTATTTTTTCATTATGAAGGCTTTGAAGTACCTCGTTTTGGACATCCTGACTTTGTGTACTGTTATAAAACGCAGCGGGAATGCCATTGGCATGCAGTGCATCCACCTGGTCTTTCATCAGGGCGATGAGTGGCGAAATGACGATGGCCGTCCCGGGCAACATCAAAGCCGGTAGTTGAAAACATAGCGATTTTCCGCCGCCGGTGGGCATAATAGCCAACAGGTCTTTTCCTGAAAGGAGGTTGTTAATAATAGCTTCCTGGTTGGGGCGGAAACTGTCAAAGCCAAAGTGCTTTTTGAGTAAAGATATTGAGGTATCTGTTGTGAACATGATGTAAAAATAAGTTTTATTCCTGATTGATTCAATTTCTCTTAAGGCGCAGTATCTAATTTATCATTTTTTGCGTCTTTGCGCCTTTGCGAGAGATTTATAACAATTTATAAGTTATTGACAATTCGTGTAATCCCGGTCTTAATCAAGGGTTCGTTAAAGTTTATCAACAACCCTAATTTCAATCCGGTGATTTTTAGATAAGTTAGTAATTGTTTAGGATGAACCTCAGCAATTTGCTCAACTGATTTAATTTCAACAATTACTTTATCTTCAATGATTAGGTCTGCCCTGAAACCAAGTTCCATTTTTATTTCATTCCAAAAAACAGGAATGGGTCTTTGTCTTTCAACTTTTAAACCATTTTGTGTGAGTTCGTAATACAATATAGTCTCATACACCGATTCTAAAAGTCCGGGGCCAAGCTGAATGTGAAGTTTGTAACTTACATCAACTAGTATTTTGGCGATTTGATTTTCTGACATGATGGATAGCTTAAAGGTTTCTCGCAAAGGCGCAAAGGCGCAAAGTTCCAATAACCAAATTCCAAACGGATATAGCTTGGAATTTGGAATTTGAAACTTGGAATTTCCCCTATTTGGAAAGCATAAGCATCTCGCTACAAACCACTTCAGTGATGTACCTTTTGACACCTTCTTTATCCTCATAAGAGCGTGAAGTGAGTCTGCCTTCGATGGCAATTTCTTGCCCTTTGTTGACATACTTTTCAATAATTTCGGCAGTTTTACCCCAGGCGACTATATTGTGCCATTCTGTGTTTTCTACTTTTTCACCTTTTGCATTGGTGTAGTTTTCATTGGTGGCCAAAGAAAATTTTGCTAATTTCTTACCACTTTCAAGATTTACGATTTCGGGCTCTTGTCCTAATCTTCCAATCAACTGTACTTTGTTTCTAAGTGCGTTCATAATAATTAAATTTAAAATTAAACAGTTAATACATTTTGTTGTTTCCACCGGTTGGTTTCAATCAACGATGCAAAGATGTGACGGCCGGCAAATTTTATTCGGTTATTACTCATTTACTTTCGTTTATAGTCGTTTGTAAATGTTTGTTGTCGTTTTTATATATGATAATCAATGATTTATAGTTTTTAATTTGATTTATAGAAAAGTTGTATTTTGGTTGTGCAATAAGAGTTATTGCGGATACACGCTAGTTGTGGCACATATGAAAAAAACTTACTTTATAATATTTACACTTGTGATTTCTACAGTATTTTTTTCTTGTAGAACCTATCGAATTGATAAGCAATATTATAATCGTGTACCTTATGACGGAAATGAAATATTAGTATTTCAATCATCTGACGGTCGAAATGATACTATTATTTTAAAAGGAACTGAAACATTTAAAATGTATGGACATCGATTATTTCAGGGTAACAAGCAATATTATACTGTTAGTTGTGATTGTGCTGACCCTTACAGTCCAAATCGTATTTTTAAAGACCAACCATTCGTTAGTTTAAGTGGTAATAAAGACGGAAAAACCTATATATCAATTAGAGCCATTTTAAGAAATGCATATTTTCCATCTGCTCACTTTCCAATGGAAGAATTTGATGATATTCCGTTGAGTACAATTAGTATAAATGATAAAGAATATACCGATGTTAAGATTGTTGAATCTATAAAAAGAAAGAATCACGAGAATTTTGCAATAAGATTTTATTGGAGTGTTAGTGAAGGATTTTTGGGATTAGATAAGAAAGATTTGAAATGGAGACTGACCGAGAAATACGTGCCACAACAGCGCATAAAAAAAATGGCGAATTAGGTGCTGGAACGAAAGTTTTGTGTATTATTAGCAACTTTGAGTTCAATCGAAAAATTTGTGCATTTTAAGTCGCCACTTATGTTATGCGCGAGACGTTAGCAAACTTTTAAAACTGAATAATATGAGCTTTTTAAAAGCAGAATGGAGAAAACTTGCAATAGCAAATTATATAATCGACAAAGAAAAATTAACAGATTATATCCCTGCTGGAACAGAACTTGATTTATGGAACGGGAAATGCTACATTAGCTTGGTTGGATTTATGTTTAAAAACACAAAATTATTAGGCTTTAAGATTCCTTTCCATACTGATTTTGAAGAAGTTAATTTGAGATTTTACGTTAAACGATTTGATAATGGAGAATGGAAGCGTGGCGTAGTGTTTATTAAAGAAATTGTACCCAGGAAAGCATTAACTTTTGTTGCTAACACTATTTACAACGAAAATTATGAAACAATGCCGATGAAACATACTTGGAGCGAAAAAAATGACAAAAGACTGGTTGAATACAAATGGAAAAAATCAGGAGTCGAATATTCATTCAAAATACAGGCAAGTATCAAAGACTATGAAATTCAACAAAATAGCGAAATAGAATTTATAACAGAACATTATTGGGGTTATGCAAAAGTTAATAATGTTAAGTCAAACGAGTATGAAGTTACACACCCAAAATGGAAAGTTTATAAAGTTAAAGATTACGAAATCAATGTAGATTTTGGAGCAGTTTATAATAAAAATTTTGAATTCTTAAATTCATTGAAACCGGACTCCGTTATGCTCGCTGAAGGTTCTGAAATTACTGTAGAAAATAAGAAAGTTATAAAAACAACACCACAACATCAACAATAATCCATGGCTACAATCAACTTATAGCCTAAACATTGCCAGACACTTGAACGAAATGAAAAAAACCCTACTTTATTTTGGTGTTGTAGTACTTCTAATAATCGTTGGATTTACAATCTGGAAGTTTTTCTCAACATATTCACTCAAACAATTAAACATAGAAAATATTAGTGTTGTAACTTTTAATGTTAGCAGTCAATTTAATTCTAATATATTCTTTGCCTTGTCTCTTGGAACTATTCCTTTACTTCATTTAAATATTACCAAACTTGCTAAGCTGAAGTCGCTAAACCAACACCTCATCTCAATCGGAATTATCATTGGTTGCGGAATATTAATTTGGCAATATAGAATATCACAATTGAACAATCTATCAGAAAAACTTTCAGGTTTTAATAACGAAAACGGAATTAGAATGCAGCTTGATTTTGACAATCTGAATTTTGAAAGATACTTATTCATCGGATTTTTAATCGGAGCAATAATAAGTATTTTAATTTTCAGGAATCAAACCAAAAAAATTGCTGAATAAATAAAAAAGTCTTGCTACATCATCAATAACCTATACCATCTACTCAACCACCCTAAAAATTGCTTCCACAGCTTGCCTTCAGGCAATCTCATAATTAAGCACATAATTTTTTAAAATCTTTTCCTATATTTATACCTCTCCCCACAAGCTTAAAATTCAACCTTATGGAAAGAACTTGTCTGGAATGTGGTGACAGACTCCGTGGCCGGGTCGATAAAAAGTTTTGCTGTGACACCTGCCGCAACAGCTACAACAACAAATTTAAAAAAGACAGCAAAAACCTGCTGCGCAATACCAATAATAAATTGCGTAAAAACTACCGCATACTGGAAACCCTCAACCCCGAAGAAAAAACCAAAACCACCCGTGCCAAACTCCTCGCAGAGGGGTTTGACTTTAATTTATTTACCAGCATCTATACCACCAAAGCCGGAACGGTCTATTATTTTGTGTATGACCAGGGATATTTACCCCTCGAAAATGATTTTTTTGCTTTGGTAAAAAGACAATAGATATTAGATGTGAGACGTGAGATGCTAGACTTGAGATTTTAGAAATTTTGTATAATGAAAAAAGAAGAACTTGAAAAAATATCCAACGAGAATCTGGAGAAAAAAATCAAATCCGGCACTTCCATTTTATATGCTGCATTAATGCTTTTTATCATTTATGGGGTGTATATGATTTACCAAATGATTCAAGGCACATGGAAACCTGGCGTGCAAATTGCTGTTCCATTATTTCTTTTTGCAGCTTTGATTCCCAATTGGGTGAATATTAAAAATATGAAGAAAGAGCTTCAAAAAAGAAATCATCAATAATTTGTAACTTTTAACTGTTCCCAATGAAACTAAAATTATTATTTCTTGCCATCTTTATTTCAACTGCTTTGGTCGCCCAGGAAACCAAAACCACTCCACCGGTAATCGTGGCCAAAATAGCTTTGGGCGAAACCGTACATTTTGAAAATACAGCCGTCACATTCAAACAAGTGATGGAAGACTCCCGCTGTCCCAAAGATGTGGATTGTATCTGGGCAGGACAGGCCAAAGTTTTGGTAGCCGTAAAAGCCAACAGCACTTCTATTGAAAAGGAATTGATCTTTCACGGAACTAATTTTGGCACAGAGCGAGAAAATACCTTGTTTGTTTCAGAAACAAGAACTTATATTGGGTACAGATTGTCGCCCTATCCGTTAAGCAGTGTATCTCCGGATAAGAGGAATTACTTTCTTGAAGTGTATCTTAAATAAATTATAGAGGTTTTTACACCAGTTTTGCTTAGGATTCTAAATCATTAATTCCTAATAATTTTCAAGGTTTCATTCTCCGTTCGCACATAATAAACCCCCTTTACATAGTTTGAAAAGTCAATTTGCTTCTCATTATGAGTAAGTAACCCGGAAAACACTTTTTGCCCCAGAGCATTGTAAACGGTATATTGGGTTGGGTTTTGAATGTTTACTGTCACAATGTTTTTAGTGGGGTTAGGATATACAACAGTCGCAAAACTGTTTTCAGGCAACCCAAGCAACTCACACTCAAAGCTGGAAAGAACTTTAGAAGCTGCAGGAGGATCAACCAAAAGCGAATCAGTTAACAAAGGACAATAACAATCATCCTCATCTACATACAATTTAAGCCAGGAAAGGGCAATTTTTCCAACCACTCCATTGGCACCATTGGGTGTGTTGGCAACTGAATGGTTTCCGTTTGCAACTTCAAAAAGAAGTTTGTCAGTGGTGTTGGGTGTAGCGTTATAGTGAAGGTCTGCGTGTTGAGCCGGTGGGGCAGTGGTATCATTTTGACCACTAAATATGAGCACCGGACTCTCGTGGTTTAGTGAAGGGCTTGGCAACCAGGGGCATAGCGCCACCACACCTTTAATGGTGCTGTCTAGTACTGCTGCACGTTGCGCTCCTCCACCACCCATGGACCATCCGCTTACCGCAAATTTATTAATGTCGAGTTTGTCTTCCAGCGGTGATGTGTTTCGGAAATTTTCCTGACGAACAGTTTCTAGGGCATCGATAAGTGCCAAGGCTCTTGCCTCGGGAAAATCAAAAATAGAATTGGTGCCAATAATAATTGCAACTATGCCATGTGAAGCATAAAATGGCCCCCATTCTTGAACACTTGAGGGCAATGCAGTAAATCCGGGAACTATGGCAATACTGGCAAATGGAGGCGTTGCATCTGTGGGATAATAAATCGTGGCGTTCAGATAATCAGGACCATTTCTTATTCCATCAGCTTCAGTAAGTGTTGCTACTTCATAAGGCCCCGGGTTTGTAATACCATCAACGGTTACCCCATCACATTGAGCTAGAATTTCGTTTGGTAAAAGTGAAGTTGCTAAAAAGAAAAGTGCAATAAAGTAGATTTGTTTCATCCCAGTATTTATTTTAAGTTGGTATATACGCGAATTCCGTTTTGGAAAAATAAACCATTTTAAAATGATGACAAAATTTATAATTCAGATTTCTTTTGACAGAGAATGGTTTAGACAAAGTATGCTATAGATTGCTTTGCTCCTCTCGTTGTAGAATCTCAAGGTCTTTCAGCAACCGCTCCATCTCTCCCCAGTCGGTGCCGTCATAAAACCCGCGGATGCGTCTTCGGGTGTCCACCAGTACAAAATTTTCGGTGTGAATCATATCATAGTCACCACCATAAGGTTCGTCTTTCGCGACCAGATAGGACTTTCGGGCAAGGTCATAAATTTGCTTTTTGTCGCCGGTGAGCATGTTCCATTTAGAATCAATAACCCCTTTGCTTTCCGCGTATGCTTTTAAAACGGGAACACTGTCGATCTCGGGCGTTACACTGTGTGACAACAATAGCACATCATCATCCATCAATATATGCTGTAGTTTTACCATGTGGTCTTTCATAATGGGACAAATGGTAGGACAGGTGGTAAAAAAGAAATCGGCTATATAAATCTTGCCTTCATAATCATTTTGGGTTATGGTATCTCCGTTCTGGTTGAGCAGAGCAAAATCTGCAATGGTATGGTATTTTTTTACCCGCCTTTTGGTACTGTCAACCAGTTCATAATTCACCATAGTGGGCTGATAAACAAGTAGTCTGGGTTCAGGTTTTAAAATCTGGTAAATGGCGGTAACGATAATGGCTGAAAGCACCAGCAAAACAACAACAAGAAATTTGTATTTGGAGAAAAAATTGAGCATTATCATGTTTTAAAAACCGTGCAAAATTACTGAATTTGTAAAGGATTTTTTGACTTTTTTGCGTTAAAATAAACTCAAATCAATTTGGGGCTTTAAAAACTAGTTCTAAAACCTTACTTTTGCACGTTCAATGCAAATCTAACTATGGATCCGTTTTTTGTAAAAGCCATTCAGCTTATTTTGAGCTTATCAATACTCATCGTCTTGCACGAATTGGGACACTTTATCCCCGCTAAAATTTTCAAGACCCGGGTGGAGAAATTCTACCTGTTTTTTGACGTGAAATTTTCGTTGTTCAAAAAGAAAATCGGCGAAACTACTTACGGTATCGGCTGGTTGCCACTGGGCGGTTATGTGAAAATTGCAGGGATGATTGATGAGAGTATGGACAAGGAACAAATGGCAAAACCCCCGCAACCGTGGGAATTTCGCTCAAAACCCACCTGGCAGCGACTCATCATTATGGTGGGTGGTGTGACGGTGAATATTCTAGTAGGCTTCTTAATTTATGCATTGATTCTCTTTCATTACGGAAGGGATTTTGTCACCCCCGAAACCATGCCCGACGGATTTGCAGTTCACGAAATTGTAAAACCATACGGATTTCAAGATGGCGACCAATTTCTAAAAGTCAATGGCGCCCATTTTGAAAATGTATTGGACATCAACAAATACCTGTTTTTACGAAACGTAGAAACAGTGGAAGTTTTACGCCAAGACGGAAGAACTGAAACAATTACAGTTCCTGAGGATATTGGTCAACAAATGTTCCAAGCCGGTGTTTTTGAGCCATTTGTTCCTCTGGTTCAGCCAATTGTCGATGTTGTGGCTGAAGATAGCCCTGCAAAAAATGCAGGCCTTAAAAGTGGAGACCGCATTGTATTTATTAACGGAGAAGAAACCGTTTACTGGCACGAGTTTACTCAAAAAATAAGGAGTAGTGAAGGCACCGAACTCAATTTAGTGGTAGATAGAAATGGCGAAATTATTAACATTAAAGTACAGCCTGACGAAAAGGGGGTGATTGGTGTTGGACCATTACTGAATCTGGATTCCATTCACAGGGAATATTCGCTTTGGGAAAGCATCACCCACGGGACCAGCTTTGGCTATGACATCTTGCGGGACTATGTGGCTCAGTTTAAATATGTATTTACCAAAAAAGGAGCCACTCAAGTGGGTGGTTTTGGTGCCATCGGCAATTTATTCCCTGACACCTGGGACTGGAGAAGCTTCTGGATGACAACGGCATTTATTTCAATCATACTGGCATTTATGAATATACTCCCCATACCGGCACTTGATGGTGGCCATGTGGTGTTTCTGTTATATGAAATGGTTACCGGCAGAAAACCTAACGAGAAAGTGATGGAATATGCACAAGTAGCAGGCTTTTTCCTATTGATTGCCCTGGTGCTTTTTGCCAACGGAAATGACATATACCGCTGGCTCTTTGGTTAAAGTTTTAAAAAATATTACAAGATTCGTTGTCATCTTGGCAATAAAATTGTAGTTTCACAACCTTAAATTTAAAAAATTCAATAATGAACAAATTACTCAAACAAAGCAAAAATCTTGTATTGGCATTTATGTTTATCTCCACTGCAGCTTTTGCACAACAAGAAGTCTCTGATGCTGAACTTGGCAATTTTGCAAACGCTGTTATAAGCATTCAGGAAATCAATATGGAAGCTCAAAATACCATGATGGAAGTTGTAAACCAGTCTGGAATAAGTTTAGAGCGTTTCAACGAGCTTTATGAAGCAAGTATGATGGAAAATGAGCAAGTGCTTAATTCAATGACAGCTGAAGAAACAGAGAAAATGGGCAATGTTATGGCCCGTTTTGAAGCGATGTATGCCGTTTTTGAAAAACAAATGGAAGCAGCTATCGCAAAAGAAAACATTACTGTAGAGCGTTTTGAAGCAATCGCCGGGTTGATGGAAACAGATATGGCTCTGCAAATGCGCCTTCAGGCTATGATGGAGCAGTAAAAATCCCATTACTTTAAAAAAACCGATGCCCAACAACATCGGTTTTTTTTATGCCTGATTTTTAAGAATTCCGTTAAACTCAAGCTAAACCTCGCTCACAATTTTGAAATGAAGCACTGCTTTGTAACTTGCGACAAATAATTAAAAACTTTAAACTTATGAATTTTTTCAAAAAACCATTAACCCTTGTATTGGCCATGTTTTTTGTGGCAACTGTAGCTTTTAGTCAAGACAAGGTAACAGACAAAGAATTAACAAATTTTGCTAATGCTTTTACTGAAATACAAATGGTCAACCAAAATGCACAATCTGAAATGGTAAAAGTGATACAGGATTCCGGAATGCAGGTTGAAACTTTCAATGCACTTTATCAGGCTACTCAGTCCCCAACACCTATAATACCGGAAGGTGTCTCACAGGAAGACGCTGAAAATTTTGAAACTGTTGCCACTAAGATTGAGCAAATGCAACCAAAGTTTCAAAAACAAATGGAAGACGCCATTTCCGAAAATGATTTGTCAGTTGAACGCTATCAACAAATGATAGCCATGCTACAAACAGACGAAAAACTGCAACAAAAACTGCAATCCAAACTTCAGTAAAAGCCGTTATATAAAATTTATAGCTTCAAAACCTCCACAAGGAGGTTTTTTTTTGAAAAATCTATATCTTGGTATGGTTTCAAAAACTAAACTTAAATGGAACAAACCATCGTTTTCATCACTTTAGGCGCTTCCCTCATTCTGTTCATTTGGAACAGGTTAAGGTATGATGTAGTCGCCTTTTTTGCCCTGATTACATTGGTGCTCTTCCAAATCATCCCTTCAGAACAGGCCTTCTCAGGATTGAGTCATCCTGCTGTTATTACAGTTGGAGCCGTTTTGATTATCAGCAAGGGCTTACAGTTTTCCGGATTGGTAGATGTGATTGTCAACTGGATCAGTAAAGTTTCTACCAGGCTTTGGGTTCAAATCATTTTACTGTCGTTTATTGTGGCTTTTGCTTCGGCTTTTATCAATAACATAGGTGCTCTGGCCATAATAATGCCTGTAGCACTGCACCTTTCCCGCAAATACAAATTTTCACCTTCACTCATTTTAATGCCCCTGGCTTTTGCGTCCATCCTTGGCGGAATGATAACACTCATTGGCACACCGCCCAATATCATTATTTCAACTTTTAGGGAAGAGGCTGTTGGCGAGCGGTTCGGTATGTTTGACTTTGCTCCTGTGGGAATTGTTTTGACTGTCATTTGCCTGATTTATGTGACACTGGTTGGTTGGCGATTTCTTCCCAAAAGGCAATCAGCCAATGCTTCAGGAAATATGTTTGAAATAGAAAACTACATCACCGAAGTAGCCGTTTCAGAAGATTCTATGTTAGTGGGAACCGCCTTTTCAAAATTTAAAGATACCCTTAAAACCGATGTTGAGATTCTGGGAATTATCAGAAATGACATCCGCATTCACGCGCCATCTCCCTGGGAGGAATTTCATGTAAACGATGTTTTGATTATTGAAGCTGATACCGAGCAACTTAAATCGTTTTTGAAAAGTTCCAAAACCTCACTGTCTGAAGGGAAGCGTTTGAGAGACAAAGCCAAGGGTGCCGAAGATATTCAAACCGTCGAAGCCATTGTTTTGCCCAGCTCTCCGCTTTTGGGTTATACAGTGACTGATTTCCGCCTTAGGCAGCAATACCTCATCAATGTGCTCGCCATTGGAAGGCAAGACCGAACCATTAGCAAACGCATCTCACTAATCAATATTAAAGCCGGAGATGTATTGCTCTTGCAGGGTGAAGAAGCAAATATTCAAGAGGCATTAAAAAATTTAGAGTGCCTTCCACTTGCCAAAAGAGACATTTCCATTGACAGAAAAGATCGAATCCTTGGTGCTTTGGCCATATTTATTGCAGCCATTATGTTGGTGGTCTCAGGAATATTGCGTGTGGAGATTGCTTTTCCACTTGCAGCAGTAGCAATGGTGGTTACCAAAATTTTACCGCTTAAGGAAGTGTACACCAGCATCGATTGGCCGGTAATCATACTGCTTGCAGCTATGATACCCGTTGGGATCGCTTTTGAAACCAGTGGAGGTGCTGAAACCATCACGGGCATTTTGCTTAATTTTGGTGATGACAAGCCGGTGTGGCTAATAGCAGGCTTATTGATGGTTACAACCATTTTGTTGTCTGATGTCATCAATAACTCAGCAACAGTGGTCCTTATGGCCCCCATAGCAATACAAATTGCCAATAACCTGGGCCACTCACCAGACCCGTTTTTGATGATAGTTGCTGTTGCCGGTTCCTGTGCTTTTTTAACCCCCATCGGGCATCACTCGAGCACTTTGGTAATGGGCCCCGGCGGATACAAGTACAGTGACTACTGGAAAATGGGATTGCCCCTCACTTTGGCAATTATTTTTATTGGCGTACCTTTAATCCTGTATTTCTGGCCTATTTAGAAGTTTAAGAAATGAAAAAAATAAATATCATTCCCAAACCCAAGTTTTTCAGAAACAGGGAAAAAATCATCCTTCGTGATTTTCTGGCCATGGAACGCACCTCTCTGGCCAATGAACGCACTTTGTTTTCTTACATCAGGGCATCGCTATATTTGGGGATTGCAGGGGTAGCCATTATAGAATATGAGGGATTTGCCAGTTTTAGTTGGCTGGCTTATACGGTTTTTGGGTTAAGTGGTATATTAATTTTTATTGGTGTATTCAGATACCGTCGGCTAAAAAGAAAGTTGAGCACCTATTACCGCTCAATGAACATTATCCCGGAGGAAAAACCCGAAAATACTGAATAAACTTATTCTTTGCTTTTTTCAATCAGCCTCAATGTTGAAGGATGCAGTTCGCTGTTTGTTTTTTCCTGTATGTTTTCTAAAGTTCCCTCGGCAAGTTTTTTTCCAAGTTCAACCCCCCATTGGTCATAACTAAAAATGTTCCAGATTACCCCTTGCACAAACAATTTGTGTTCATACAAAGCAATAAGTGCCCCTAAACTTTCAGGTGTTAAGCGGTTAATTAATAGCGTATTTGATGGCCTGTTGCCTTCAAATTCACGATAGGGGTCCTGAATGTCCTCCTCTACCGTTCCATTTAATAGTGCTTCCGATTGGGCAAAGCAGTTGGCCAATAGTATTTCGTTGTGATGGTTTTGTTTGTGAAGTGCTTTCGCGAAAGCGATAAAGTCCACGGGAATCAATTTGGTGCCTTGATGCAACAATTGAAAAAAGGCGTGCTGGGCATTGGTGCCTGTACTACCCCAAACTATCGTTCCGGTTTGATATGTCACGGGCAAGCCGTTTCTGTCAATATTTTTGCCATTGCTTTCCATCACAGCCTGCTGCAGGTAAGGCACCAGCTTGCTGAGGTATTGGGAATAAGGCACAATGGCCTCGGTTTCTGCATTAAAAAAATTGTTGTACCACACCGAAACCAAAGCGAGCATAACCGGCATATTTTCCTGAAACGGAGCGGTTTTAAAATACCCGTCCATTTCTTGTGCACCCTTTAAAAGCTTTTCAAAGTTGGGATATCCCACTGCCAAACAAATGCTTAGCCCCGCAGCACTCCATAGAGAAAACCGCCCTCCCACCCAATCCCACATCGGGAAAGTGTTTTCTGAGGTGATGCCAAAATTTTCAACTTCTTTGATGTTTTTGGAAACTGCAACAAAATGGGCTTCTATATCCAAAATAGTCGCCTTTTCCAAAAACCAGTTCCTTACAGCAGATGCATTTGTGAGGGTTTCTTTTGTGGTAAATGATTTGGAAACAATAATAAAAAGGGTCGTTTCCCTATCGAGATTTTTCAAAACTTCCTTTACATGATCGCCATCAACATTGGAGATGAAATGAATTCTCAAGTGGTTTTTATAAAAACTTAGAGCTTCAGTAACCATTGCAGGGCCTAAATCACTTCCGCCAATGCCTATATTCACAACATCTGTAATGGGTTTTCCGGTATAGCCTTTTCGTGATTTATCGATGATGCGCTTGGAAAACACCCGCATATTTTTCAGGGTTCTTTTTACTTCCTTGGGTAAGTTTTCAAAATCGCGCAAGTCAGTATGACGCACTGCCCGGTCTTCAGTTTCATTGATTTTATCTCCTGAAAATTGTGCATCTATGGCTTCCTTCAGTCTTACTTCATCGGCCAATTGCAATAAGAGTTCCCGGGTTTTTGGGTTGATTCTATTTTTGGAGTAATCCAGGTAAAAATTGTTCCAGCTGATTGAAAAATCCTGTGTACGATGAGGATCTTCAGCAAAAAACTGCTGCATTTTACTGTCTTTGATTTCGGTAAAATGCTTGGTTATTTCGGCCCAGGCTTTGGTTGTTACCGGATTTACGTTCGGAAAACTCATTGGTTTAATTTGTTTTTTCTGTAATAGTCTATCAATCCGTCTATGGGTCTTCTAACGATATTTCCAAGTTCCAGATTGTTCCTGTCAAGACAATCTTTAATGATGTCTTTTGAGAAATGTGCAATAGAGCCAATAAAATGTATGGGCAGCTGTTGCGCTTCTTTGTAGCACAAAATCCGGTTTTCTATAAACTTAAGGACTCCTTCGCTAATCAGGTTGTAAAAATAAGGGTTTACATCTTCACTTGTAAAAATAAATTCGGCAAAAGAAGCAAGATAAGCATTGGGATTGGGTCTTTTGTATAAATTGATTTTGATGGCATCGGGATTGAGGTCAAAACGCTTTTCAAAATCTGCTGCGAGTTCAGCCGGCATTTTTTTGTAGAAATAATCCCTGAGAAGTTGTTTTCCGAAATAATTGCCACTGGCTTCATCCATCAAAATAAATCCCAGCGATTCTACATTTGTCGTCGCCTTTTTTCCGTCAAAATAACAGCTGTTTGAGCCGGTGCCAAAAATGCAGACGATACCCGGCCGGTCTGTAACGGCCAATGCTGCTGCCAGCATATCTTCTGCCACGGTGATTTTTGTTTTGGCAAATAGTTGCTGCAGTATGTTGTGAAGTATTTCCCTGGGAGTAACCGTTCCGCAGCCGGCACCATAAAAGTCCAGGGTTGCTACCTGATTAAAAACAGCAACGAGTTCGGGATTGTTATTTATTCGATGACGGAGTTCGTCCTCAGGGACCACAGTGGGGTTTAGCCCCAATGTCTGCGTTTTGAAAAGGATACTACCGGAATGATCAAGCAACACCCAATCACATTTAGTAGAGCCGCCATCTGCGATTAGTGTCATATTATTATTGAATAAAACTTTTAATAGTATAGTTTGACAAATAACCGGAAATTTCTGTCACAAAGCCACGAAGACTCTATCCCGAAAGCTTTCGGGACACAAAGAGTTATTTTATCATTCTTTTAATCCCGTTCTTAATTAATGGAACGTTGAAATTGATTAAATAACCCAACCGTTTATTTGTGAGTTTCAAGTGACTTAAAAGCTGTGCTTCCCATACCGGGTTAACTATTTCCAAGGCTTTTAGTTCACAAATCACCAAATCATTTATAATTACATCCAGTCTTAGTCCCTCATTAAAAACAATTCCATCAAATACCACAGGAACATCAACCTGTCTTTTTTCAAAGAACCCTTTTTCCGTTAGAACGTGACAAAAACAAATTCCATATACCTTTTCAAGTAACCCTGGACCAAGTTCTTTATGAACAATGTATGCAGCATCAACAACTGCTTTGCCAATTGCTTCTTCTTCAGCAGAAAGCGATTCAAATTTGTTCATAAGCCAAATCTCTTAGTGCATCTTTGTGACTTTGTGCCTTAGTGGCTAGAGCAGGATAGCTAAATAAATATCCATCCCTAATTAATCTCTACAATTTAGCAACATGCTCAGCCAAATCTACCAACTTGGCTGAATAGCCATACTCATTGTCATACCAGGCCACTAACTTAAAGAAATTATCGTTCAGGGCAATGCTGGCTTCAGAGTCAAAAACACAAATGTGTTCGTCTGAAACAAAATCCTGGGAAACCACGGCATCTTCAGTATAAGCCACCAGCCCTTTGTAAGCTCCGTTTGATGCTTTTTTTATGGCTGCTTTGACTTCATCAAAAGAAGCTCCTTTTTCAGTGCGCACCGTTAAATCAACAACAGACACATTGGCTGTAGGCACCCTGAAGGCCATCCCGGTGAGTTTTCCTTTCAAATCAGGGATAACTTTTGAAACCGCTTTTGCAGCTCCGGTGGAAGCCGGAATAATATTGATTAAAGCACTTCTTCCGCCACGGTAGTCTTTTCGAGAAGGCCCGTCAACCGTTAACTGCGAAGCCGTCGTGGCATGCACCGTGGTCATCAGGCCTTCCAAAATTCCAAATTCGTCGTGAATGATCTTTGCCAGCGGCGCTAGGCAGTTGGTGGTACAGGAAGCATTTGAAACGATGGTGTCTTCAGCTTTGGCCTCCAAGTGATTTACTCCCATCACAAACATAGGGGCATCTTTTGAAGGTGCTGAAATCACCACTTTTTTCGCTCCGGCCTTGATGTGTTTTTCTGCGCCGGCAAGATCAGTGAAAAATCCGGTGCATTCAATGATGATGTCTGCACCGGCTTCGTTCCATTTTAAGTTTTCAGGGTCGCGTTCTGCTGTGACCCTAATTTTTTTCCCATTGACCAAAAGATGTCCGTCTTTGGTGGAAACCTCTCCGGCAAACCTTCCGTGAACAGAATCATATTTTAATAGATAGGCCAGATGATCTACTTCAAGCAAATCATTTACCGCAACTACCTCAATGTCATCTCGTTGTTCTGCAACCCTTAATACCAGTCTTCCAATACGGCCAAAGCCGTTAATTCCAATTTTAATCATAGTTTTAATTTATATTGATGTGATGTCTGCTACCCTGAGCAGCTCTAAATCTATTTTTTGTTTTTCTTTGATGGCCTCTGCAAATGGCACCTGCACCATTTTATTGTGTTGGGTGCCAATCATAATGTCCCGTTTTCCATCCAGCAAGGCGTCAACTGCTGCAACCCCCATCCTGCTGGCCAGTACCCGGTCATAACAACTCGGTGAGCCTCCTCTTTGAATGTGTCCTAAAACTGTTACGCGCACATCATAGCCTTCGAGGTTTGTTTTGATGAATTCGGCCAGTTCAAAAATGTTTTTACCAATCTGATCGCCTTCAGAAACCACAATTATACTGGATGATTTACCGGATTTCTTACTTCTTTCAAGCGATTCTATCAGACGGTCTTTACCCATATCCTCTTCGGGTATAAGAATTTCTTCCGCTCCGGCACCAATACCTGCATTGAGAGCAATATGTCCGGCATCCCTGCCCATGACCTCCACCAGAAACAGGCGGTTGTGTGAGTTTGCGGTATCCCTAATTTTATCAATGGCTTCAACGACCGTGTTGAGAGCTGTATCATACCCAATTGTATTGTCTGTGCCGTGGATGTCGTTATCGATGGTACCCGGCAGACCAACTATCGGAAAGTCAAACTCTTTGATAAAGATGCTCGCCCCCCTGAAGGTTCCGTCTCCGCCAATAACAATTAATGCATCAATGTTTTCTTTAAGCAAATGTTGGTGAGCCTTTTCACGACCTGCTTTTTCCATAAACTCTTTAGACCGGGCCGATTTTAAAAAGGTGCCTCCGCGGTTGATCAGGTTTTTTACTGATCGGGCATCAAGTGACTTAAAATCACCCTCCAACAATCCTTGTAGCCCCCTGAAAACTCCCACACATTCAATACCGTGATAAGCACAGGAGCGCACCACAGCCCTGATAGCAGCATTCATTCCCGGTGCGTCTCCGCCACTGGTGAGCACAGCTATTTTTTGTAGTTTTTTTGTCATAATGTAAAGCTAAAGCAATTAACTGATTCTTGCAAAAAGATTTGAAAACTCTAAGGTTTTATGTCTGTAAATATAGGGCTTAGGCTATCTTCTAAATATGTCATTGGTCATTTTTAATCGGCTTTTTGAAAAAAATATTCACTGGTTTTCAAATTATTCTTCAAAATGAGGAATCCCGTAAAATTTATTTTATCAGGCGACTTAGGTTTGTAAAGAATTCATTTGTTAAAGGTATGCTTTGGAACTTTTAATTGATCCCGGGCATCTGATTAAATACTCAAATGTCAAATTTGAGTAACCCCAACCTTCCGAAATATAACTATAGGGGATAGTTATCTCGGAAGGACCTGGGGTTTTTTGTTTTTTACGTACTTTTGCTACTCAAATTTTACATTCCACACCTCAATGATTGAATTACTTCAGGAACAATTTGGACATTTATTTGAAGAAGAATTGCTTCAGGAAATCGACAACATTGGCGTACTCAAAGAAATAAAAGAAGGCGAAATGCTCATGGACATTGGCAACTATGTCACTGCTATGCCGCTTTTGATTTCAGGAGCCATAAAAGTGCTGCGTGAAGATGAAGACGGTGACGAACTGCTGCTCTATTTCCTCGAAAGAGGCCACACCTGTGCGATGACACTAAGCTGTTGCCTGGGACATAAAAAAAGTGAAATCAGGGCGGTGGCCGAAACAGACACCCAACTGATTATGATTCCCGTGCAAAAAATGGAGGAGTGGACGTCCAAATACAAAAGCTGGCGCAACTTTGTATTTAACAGCTACCAAAACCGCCTGGATGAAATGCTGGATACCATAGACAGTATCGCCTTTTTAAATATGGATGAACGTCTGTGGAAATACCTGCAGGAAAAGGCCAGAATTGCAAACAGCACCGTTATTAACAACACCCATCAGGAAATAGCCTATGACCTGCATACTTCAAGGGTTGTCGTTTCCCGGCTGTTGAAATCCCTTGAAAACCAAGGAAAAATTAAGCTGCAGCGCAATGCTATTGAGATTTTAAAGTAACCACCATTTTTCTAAATAGTGTGTTGTTATCACCAACTCTACAGATTTTAACACATTTCTTTGAGCTGCTTTGTGACTTCGTGCCTTGGTGGCATTTCATTTTTGCGATATAGCTTTCAAAGACATAGTAATTTTAATTATTTACGTTCCATCCAGCCCTCGCTAATGAAATTCCTTTGTAACTTTGGTTGCAGTATAACAAAAACCAAGAGGATACTTTTGCTGCATAATTTGGATACATGGAGATTTTAGAATTGTTTGGTTACTTGGCAGCACTGCTCATTGGAGTCGTTTTAGGGCTTATCGGCGGTGGTGGCTCCATACTCACCGTACCGGTTTTTGTGTACTTGTTTGCTATCAGCCCTGTCACAGCTACTGCATATTCACTTTTTGTTGTGGGGCTTACGGCTCTAGTAGGTGCATTTCAAAACATCAGAAAAGGACTGGTGGATTTTAAAACCGCCGTTGTTTTTGCCATCCCTTCTTTTATTGCCGTCTATCTCACCCGCAGGTTTATTATGCCGTCCATTCCGGAAAATTTATTTGCAATTGGTGATTTTATGCTGACCAAAAACATCGCCATTATGGTGTTTTTTGCCATCATTATGCTATTGGCATCCTGGTCAATGCTTCGCAACAAACGCCCCGAACCTGAACCCGGCGCAGTCATTGTTTACAATTACCCGCTTATTGTTGTTGAAGGTTTTGTTATTGGAATACTCACCGGTTTGGTGGGTGCCGGCGGCGGATTTTTAATCATTCCCGCTTTGGTGTTACTGGCCAAGCTTCCTATGAAACAAGCAGTAGCCACCTCACTGCTCATCATCGCCGTGAAATCGCTCATTGGGTTTATTGGTGATGTGGAAACAATGGAAATTGACTGGCAATTTTTAATGGTAATTAGTTTACTGTCCATAATTGGTATCTTTGCAGGCGTAAAACTCAATCACCTCATTGACGGGAAAAAACTCAAGAAAGCCTTTGGTTGGTTTGTTTTCATCATGGCAATTTATATCTTGCTGAAAGAAATTTCCAGCCTGCCCGCCGGATAGGTGGGTTTTGTAACCAAAGTCACTGTCAGCTTTAAACCGAGGCTTTAAATTTGCATCAGAAAAAACAAGGGAGGTTTCCCACTAAAAAATTTGAATTATGAACACAGCACAAGAAATTCCAAACTTTGAAGGCATCGAACAAATTTATACCGGATGCCTTGCACAAGGAGCTTACTATATTGAAAATAACGGCGAAGCTGCCATCATTGACCCGTTGCGCGAAGTGCAGCCCTACATTGATCGCGCAGCAAAAGACAATGCTAAAATCAAATACATCTTTGAAACCCATTTTCACGCCGACTTTGTAAGCGGGCATGTGACACTCTCCAAAAGAACCGGAGCACCCATAGTATATGGGCCAACAGCCAATCCGTCATTTGAAGCAATTATAGCTGAAGACGGGCAGGAGTTTAAGGTGGGTGATTTGACCATCGTGGCACTTCACACGCCGGGTCACACCATGGAAAGCACCACTTACCTGTTAAGAGACAAAAACGGAAAAGACATCGCCATCTTTAGCGGTGACACCCTGTTTCTGGGAGATGTGGGACGACCCGATCTGGCTCAGAAAGCCGCTTCCATGACTCAGGAAGAACTAGCCGGTTTGCTCTATGACAGCTTACGCACCAAAATTATGCCTCTGGCCGATGACGTGATTGTTTATCCGGCACACGGTGCGGGTTCTGCTTGCGGGAAGAATATGATGAAAGAAACCGTGGACACCCTGGGCAATCAGAAAAAAATGAACTATGCCCTGCGTGCCGATATGACCAAAGAAGAATTTGTCAAGGAAGTCACTGACGGACTCGCTCCACCACCACTCTATTTTCCGTTGAACGTAAAAATGAACAAGGAAGGTTATGATGACATCGATGACGTTTTGGATAGAGGCACACAAGCCCTTTCAGCAGAAGCTTTTGAAACCGCTGCCAATGAAACCGGGGCTGTTGTCCTGGACGTGCGTCATCAAAACGACTTTGTAAAAGCACATATACCGCGTTCAATATTTATTGGTTTGGACGGTGGTTTTGCACCTTGGGTGGGCGCCTTGATTGCAGATACCGAGCAACCTATTTTATTGGTGACAGACCCGGGCCGCGAGGAAGAAGCCGTGACTCGCTTGTCTCGTGTGGGCTTTGATAAAACCATTGGGTATCTCAAGGGCGGTATCGAAGCATGGATCAAAAGCGGAAAAGAAGTGGATCAAATCACCTCCATTTCAGCAGAACAGTTTAAAAAAGACCTGGAGTCTAAAGATATTCCGGTTTTTGACGTGCGAAAAGAAGGTGAATATGCCTCCTCTCACATTGCACAAGCACATTTAACCCCTCTGGACTTCCTGAATGACCATCTGTCTGAATTCCCTTCAGACAAAGACTTTTATGTGCATTGTGCCGGTGGCTACCGCAGTGTGATAGCCGCTTCCATCTTAAAAAGCCGTGGTATTCACAACCTGATAGATGTTGCAGGCGGTTTTGCCGGTATCAAAAAAGCCGGTATCCCCGTCACCGCAGAGGTGTGCCCCTCAACATTAAAATAAGGGGTGTAACAAATGTTACTGTAAAACATAAAACCCTGATGTAATTTTGTATATGATTAAAAGCTTTAAAATTGATTTTATTCATATTTGGTTGGTTTTTTGAGGGGTTATAAATACGTTTATAATCCCTCAATTTTTAAAAAATTACTTATGTTCATAAGATATATCACAGTCCTGCTTATAGTTTCATCCGGTATTTTAGCTCAGGCTCAGGAATGTCCCGAAGCTTCCCTGCTTATCACCTCTGAATTTAAACAGCATATTTCTTCTGAAAACATTCAACTGCTGGATGTAAGAACAGAAACGGAATATTCCTCCGGACACATTGAAGGTGCAGTGTTAGCAAACGTGATGAATAAATCGCAATTTAGGGAAACCATAGAAAATCTTGATAAAAACAGACCGATATACATATACTGCCGGTCAGGCTCCAGAAGTATAACAGCCGCTCAATTGCTTTGCAAATCCGGATTCAACCAGGTTTATGACCTAAAAGGCGGTTATTTAACCTGGCTATAACAGACTATTTAGTCTTTTATTCATATCTTTATCTGTCAATAAAAATGCAAGAAAATGAACACCACACTACACATACAAAACCTGAAATGCGGCGGTTGTGCACATACTGTAACCACCAAACTTTCAGCCATTGAAAATATAGACAATGTACAGGTTGATGTTGAAAACGATACGGTAACCTTTGACTTTGCTTCAGAAACCGATTTGGAAACTGTAAAGCAAAAACTACTCATGCTGGGTTATCCAGCTGTGGGAGAATCCAATCCGTTGAGTGCTAAAGCCAAATCGTTTGTGAGTTGCGCCGTGGGCAGAATGGCAAAATAAAAAGCACCAAAAGATCAAGTACCAAATTCCAATAATAGTGCTCTGTGTAACTTTGTGGAACCTTTGCGAAACTTTGCGGCACAGCTATAACACAATCCCGAAAGCTTTAGGGATTACAGAGAAGCGCAAAGAATCACAAAGAAAAGTCGTTCAAAATTTATAATGCTTAACTCAGCTAAACAAAAACATCTGATACCATGAAACTACTCGGCATGATTGGTGGCACCTCTTGGCACTCCACCGTTGAATATTACAGATTGATTAACGAACTCGCCGGTCAGGAATTTGGCGGAAGTCAGAATCCGCCCTTGTTGTTGTATAGTTTGAACATTCAGTTGATGCGTGAACAAAATGTAGAGAAAATACAGGCGGCTTATCTGGAAATCAGCCGTAAACTGGAAGTTGCCGGCGCCCAAGCCATTATCATTTGTGCCAACACACCTCATATGATTTATGACTATGTACAACCACAAATCAATATCCCCATACTTCACATCGCCGAAGCCATTGGCTTGGAAGCCCAAAAACAAGGGCTGAAAAATCTCGGCTTGCTGGGCACCAAACCCACGATGACCATGGATTTTATTCCCGGTTACCTGGATAAAAATTTTGGGATACAAACAGTCTATGCAGACCGGAAAGACTTTGGCGAAATCCACCGTTACATTTCTGAAGATTTGACACAAGGCAAATTCACCCCCGAAGCGAAAAAATATTTCATCAATCAAATGGGAAAATTAGAAGAAAAAGGAGCAGATGGCATCATTATGGGTTGCACAGAGTTGCCGATGCTGCTTTCGCAGGAAGATTTTCATTTACCGCTGCTGGACACTACAAAATTGCATGCCCAACTGGCGGTGGATTTTATTTTGTCTTAAACTTATTTCTAAAACAAGTTTGGAGATTTCATAGAGCATAGAATCATTTGATACTACCATAATTACATTTCTTGTAACTCTAGCAAAGATTCCTCTGCGAAACTTTGTGCTTCTTTGTGATCCTCTGTGGTATAGTTATACTCTGTTTTGAAATTAATTTCCCCAACATTACAACAAAATCCCCCTCGGTAACAAAGGTTACTGACCGGTCTGTTTTCTAAATCTACTTTTGCCCTGTCAAATTGAGATAAAATGAAGAAAACATTAGTAGTACTCCTTTCCATAGCAAGCAGCACATTGTTTTTTGCACAAGAGCAAAAACCGCTTTCTAAAGAACAAGCCGTATCAGGCGTATTGGAAAACAACCGCCACCTTAAAATATCTGAACAGCAATTTCTGCAGGCACGTGCAGACTACCGGCAAACCCATGCGGTTTTCCTGCCCAACATCACCGCCTCACATACCGGGTTCACCACCACCAATCCGTTAATGGCATTCGGTTCCAAACTCAATCAGGAAATCCTGACTCAAAATGATTTCAACCCCGCGCTGTTAAACAATCCGGAGCGCACCGATAACTTCGCTACCCGTTTTGAAATCCAACAACCCCTCATCAATATAGACGGCATTTTTCAACGTCAGGCTGCAAAAAACAAGATGCAGGCCACCCAATTGCAGGGGCAACGCACCCAAGACTACATACTCCTGGAAGTGGAAAAAGCCTATATGCAACTCCAGCTGGCTCACAAAGCGGTTGAAGTATTGGAAAAAGCACTCGAGGCCGCCAGGGAAAACAAAAAACTGGCAGAGAACAGCTTTCAACAAGGCTACCTGCAACGCTCAGACGTGCTGGCCGTGGAAGTGCGCGTGAGCGAAGTACAAAATCAATTCCAACAAGCCAAAAGCAATGTGCAAAACGCTTCAGATTACCTTTCGTTCCTGATGGGCGAAACTACCTATACCGTTTGGAATCCCACAGACAACCTGAAAGCAGCCCAATTGGTGACTCTTGAAAAGACCACCTTAAACGAAAACCGTTCAGATATTCAAGCCATGGCGCTGGCTACAGACGCTTACGCGAAAATGAACAAAGCCGATCAAATGGCGTTCCTGCCACGCCTGAATGCCTTTGGAAGCTATGAACTCTATGACAGCGAAATCTTTCAGGGCAACGCCAATGGCTATCTGGTAGGTGCACAACTGAGCTGGGACCTGTTTCAAGGCGGCAAACGCTTTGGTAAAGCCCAAAAAAGCAAAGCAGAACTGGAGCAATCCCGCATTGAGCTGGACCAGTACAAGGCACAAAGCCAAATGGAAATCAACAAAGCCAATCGGTACCTCAACGACCTGCAAGAGCAGTTAAACCGCAGCGAACTGGCCGTGGAACAAAGCGAAGAAGCCCTGCGCATCCGCACCAACCGCTTTGAACAAGGACTGGAAAAAACCACCGAACTCTTACAAAGCGAAACCCAATTTGCCCAAAAACAACTGGAATACTTACAAACCGTATTTGAATACAATTTCGCAAAAGCGTATTTAGAATTTTTAACCAAAGGAGAATAATTAATAACCACTTTGCGCACCCTGCCATCCGTAGCTTTAGCGAAGGTTGGTTTGCGAGAAACCATAAAGTAACTTTTAGAAAATGAAGACAACGATACTAAGTACATTAGCATTAACCGCACTCCTGCTAAGCAGCTGTGGCAACTCAGAAAAAGAAACGGCAACAGACAGCCGCACAGCCATACAAGTCACCACCAAAGCCCCGGCAGCAAGTTCAGGGAGCAACCTTACCGTAAGCGGAGAAGTTGTGGCCGTCAACAACGCCACCCTCAGCACCCGTATGATGGGACACGTCAACCGGGTACACGTCAATATTGGTGATAAAGTGACTCAAGGACAGTTACTGATCTCCATCAACAACAGCGACCTGCAAGCACAACGCGCCCGGGTCAATGCGGGCATCAACGAAGCGCAGGTAGCCGTCAACAATGCCAAAAGAGACTTTGACCGTTTTACCGCCTTGTTTGCACAAAACAGTGCTTCCCAAAAAGAACTGGACGACATCACAGCTCATTATGAAATGGCCAAAGCCCGTCTGCAATCTGCCAAAGCGATGAAAGCTGAGGTGGATGCTCAGTTTGCCTATTCCAACATTACAGCACCCTTTAGCGGTGTGGTGACCAACCGTTTTGTAGAAACCGGAGCGATGGCCAATCCCGGTATGCCTTTGCTAGCTATTGAAGCACCGGGCAATTTTGAAGTCCGCGCCACAGTTCCCGAACGCACCATCAGCCAAATCAAAACCGGGGAAACAGTGGAAGTGCATATCAATGCCATCAACAAAACCATCTCCGGAAAAGTAACCGAAGTGAGCAGCTCATCCAGTATGACCGGCGGACAGTATCCCGTCAAGGTCGTCCTCGAAAAAGATGACGCTCTCAAATCAGGAATGTATGCCACCATGCAGTTTCCGGTCCCACAAACCGATGACACCCCACAACTGGTCACCGTGCCTCAGGAAGCCATCGTTACTCAAGGCGACCTAAGAGGCATTTATACCGTAAGCCAACAAAACACCGCCCTGCTGCGCTGGCTGCGCCTGGGAAGAAGCTTTGGCAACGAAGTAGAAGTCCTCTCCGGATTGAATGCCGAAGAAGCCGTGATAATCAATGCAGAAGGCAAGCTCTACAATGGAGCAAGGGTAGATGTGAGACAATAGATATTAGACATAAGACTAATTTCTTTGCGCCCTTGCGCCTTTGCGAGAAATATTGACTACAATTTAAATGCTCCTAAAAAAGCCCCTCTCCTCGGGAGAGGGGTTTGGGTGAGGATAAAAAATATAAACAAATGAAAGAAGGTTTAGCCGGCAAAATTGCCAAATTATTTATAGACTCAAAACTTACACTACTGCTCATGATGGTATTCCTGGCAGTGGGTATTTACAGTTCCTTTTTAATCCCGCGGGAAGAAGAACCGCAGATTGACGTGCCCATGGCCAACATCTTTATCGGCTATCCCGGTGCAAGTCCGCTGGAAGTTGAGTCACGGGTCATCAAACCCATCGAAAAAATGGTGTCCAACATCAAAGGCGTGGAGTATGTCTATTCCACCTCCATGCAGGAACAAGGCATGTTGATCGTGCAGTTTTATGTGGGTGAAGACATCGAGCGTTCCTACGTCAAACTCTACAACGAGTTGATGAAGCATATGGACCAGATGCCTGCCGGAGTCACACCGCCTTTGGTCAAAACACGCTCCATAGACGATGTGCCCATGCTGGGACTTACGCTCTGGAGCGAAACTTATGACGACTACCAACTGCGCCAAATCGCCAATGAAGTCAACCACGAAATCAGAAAAATAAACGATGTAGCCACTACCCACAAGATTGGCGGACGCAGTCGTGAAATTCGTGTGGTATTGGACAAAAACAAAATGGCCTCAGCCGGTGTGGATATACTGGGTGTCGCCGAAAAAATACAAGCCAACAACACCCAAATGGCTTCCGGGTCGTTCAACCGCAACGATACTGAATTTAAAGTCAATACCGGAAGTTTTTTACAAAGCGTGGACGATGTGGAAAACCTCATTGTGGGCACTTTACAAAACCAGCCGGTCTATCTCAAACAAATCGCACAGGTGCTGGACGGCCCCGAACTGCCCAACGAATATGTGAGTTTCGGCTTTGGGGCCGCTAATGATGTCTTAGCCTCCAAATTCCCTTCAGAATATCCCGCAGTAACCATTTCAGTGGCCAAACGCAAAGGGGCCGACGCCATGAAACTTTCTGACGTTATTCTAGAGAAAATAGCACATTTACGCACCACCATCATCCCTGATGATGTTCAGGTTTCGGTAACCCGTAACTATGGTGAAACGGCTTCGCAGAAAGTAAGCGAACTCCTCCTCCACCTCCTTGGGGCAATCATAGCCGTAACCATCGTGGTGATGCTGGCCATGGGCTGGCGTGGCGGCTTGGTCGTCTTCTTGTCAGTGCCGGTCACCTTTGCGCTTACGATGCTGAGTTACTACCTGATGGATTATACCCTCAACCGCATCACCCTGTTTGCATTGGTATTTGTAACGGGTATCGTGGTGGACGACTCCATCATCATCGCCGAAAACATGCACCGCCACTTCAAAATGAAACGCCTGCCGTTCAAACAGGCCGCCCTCTATGCCATCAACGAAGTGGGGAACCCAACAATATTGGCCACATTCACTGTCATTGCTTCGGTATTGCCCATGGCTTTCGTAAGCGGATTGATGGGGCCCTATATGAGCCCGATGCCCATTGGCGCTTCCATTGCGATGATCCTTTCGCTGCTCATAGCATTGACCATAGTGCCTTATCTGGGCTATATCTTCTTACGCGAAAAAGACAAAAAGAACGCTCAGGGCGAAATTGAAAAACCCCTTGAAATTGAAGACACTAAAATCTACAAGATTTACAGCAAGTTTGAAAAACCCCTTTTGGAGAGTTCACTAAAACGCCGTTTGGCACTTGTTGTAACTGCCTTCCTTTTAATTGGTTCGGTGGGCATGTTTTTTACCCAATCGGTGTTGGTGAAAATGCTTCCTTTTGACAACAAAAACGAGTTTCAGGTAGTCATCGATATGCCCGAAGGCACTACCCTGGAGCGCACCAACGTGGTCACTCAAGAAATTGCACAGTACCTGTCCACCCGTCCGGAAGTGGTCAACTACCAGACCTATGTGGGCACCTCAGCACCCATTACGTTTAACGGCTTGGTGCGTCACTATGACCTGCGCGGTGCTTCCAACACGGCCGACATTCAGGTGAACATCAAAGACAAAGGAGACCGCAAACTGCAAAGTCACGATATTGCCAAATTGCTGCGCCCGGATATTCAGGAAATCGCTTCTAAATATGGGGCCAATGTCAAACTGGTGGAAGTACCGCCCGGACCTCCGGTCTTGAGCACCATCGTGGCCGAAATTTACGGACCCGATTACGATGAACAAATACGCATTGCCGGAGAAGTGAAAAACATCCTCCACAACACCACCGATGTAGTGGACATCGACTGGATGGTGGAAGCCGATCAAACCGAGTTTATTTACGACATCGACCGCGAAAAAGCCATGCGCTTCGGCATTGCACCTCAACAAATCGTACACACGCTCAATATGGCCTTGGGCAACCGTGCCGTGACTCACCTTTATGACGAAAACGCCACCCAACGCGTGGGCATCCTCCTGGCACTGGACGAAAAGGAAAAAGCCGGCCCCGAGGCCATTGCACAAATAGAAATCGCTTCCCAACACGGAAATATGGTTTCTGTAGGCGACTTGGTGACCATTACCGAAAGCACCATTCCCAAGAGCATTTACCGCAAAAACCAGAAGCGCGTGGTCTATGTCCTGGCCGATATGGCCGGAAAGCTGGAAAGCCCCGTCTATGCCATTTTGGGCATGGAACCCAAGCTGAAAGAAATTGAATTGCCCGAAGGCTATACCATAAACGAACTCTATGCCAGTCAACCCGACTTTGAAGACGACTTTACCGTAAAATGGGACGGAGAGTGGCAAATCACCCTGGAGGTGTTCCGCGATTTGGGAATTGCCTTCCTAGGGGTCATTGTAATTATCTATATGCTCATAGTGGGCTGGTTTCAGAACCTGAAAGCCCCCATCGTGATGATGGTCGCCATACCGCTGTCGATGATTGGTATCGTGTTGGGCCACTGGATGATGGGTGCCTTTTTTACCGCCACCTCCTTCATAGGTATGATTGCCCTGGCAGGGATTATGGTGCGGAACTCGGTGTTGCTTATTGACTTTGTCAACCTGCGGCTGGAAGAAGGCATCCCGTTGAAACAAGCTATACTGGAAGCCGGTGCCGTTAGAACCACGCCCATATTGCTCACCGCAGGAACGGTGGTCATTGGTGCATTTGTGATTTTGTTTGACCCCATTTTTCAGGGACTCGCAATCTCGCTCATCGGCGGAACCATCGGCTCAACCTTCCTCACCCTGTTAATCGTGCCATTGGTGTATTACATCATTATGAGAAAACAGTATCCGGAAGTTGTTGTTGAAACAGTTGAAGAAGAAAATAGAACAGAGAACAGAAAATAAAGACAAAAACTTTGCGACTCTGCGCCTTTGCGAGCAACAAAAACTGATTTTCTCGCAAAGCCGCCAAGACGCTAAGAAAATAGTGGTCAGTAGCAGTGGTCAGTAGCAGTGGTCAGTGGTCAGATTGGATGACTTATGACAAAGGACAAAAATCTCTGTGTAACTCTGTGGAACCTCTGCGTAACTCTGTGGTATAACTTTCCTGCCTTGTGCTTCAAAGCTTCCATCGGCCGCCAAGGCTTGCCGACGGCGCGGCAGGCGGCGAAGCGCAAAGTGGCTCAAAGAAGTTCTAAGTACTAAAACAAAAATTAAAACAAGATGAAACTATTAATCGTAACCGCAGTAGAAGAATTCCAAAAGGACGTTCTCAAGCTGTTTAAAAAAGCCGGGATCGAGGCCTTTAGCACCTCAGAAATCGACGGCTACAAAAATGGAAACAGTTCGCTCATCGCAGCTCAAAGCTGGTTTCCCGGAGAGAAAGGCGGCAGTGAGTCGCTTATGGTATTTTCCTTTACGGAAGAAGCCAAAATTGACACCTTTTTCACTCTCGTCACCGAGTTTAATCAAAACCTGGAAACAAACAACCCCGTCCGCGCAGTGGTCGTGCCGATTGAAAGAGCGATTTAGTAATTAGTGGGTAGTGGTGAGAGGTGAGTAAATAGATGTTGAAAACCCTCTGTGAACCTCTGTGCAGCCTCAGTGTTGCTCCGTGGTATAACTTTTTACAGTTTTAATTATTTATAAATAACCTTAAAAACAATACGACTATGTTAAACAGAATCATTAGAGCCGTTGCCGGCACGTTTATTCTCATCAGCCTCTTGCTGGCCGTTTATGTCAACATCAACTGGCTGTGGTTTACCGCCTTTGTGGGTGTCAACCTCTTGCAATCGTCCATCACCAAATGGTGTTTGATGGAAGATATTTTGAAGAAGTTTGGAGTGAAGGATTAGAATTGACTTAGGACTACAAGCATCGCCGTCGGCGCTCCGTCGCTGAAGCTATAAAGCGTAAGTGACAAGCCTATGGCGGCCGAGGGACTTAGGACATATGACTTATTATAATCCTTTGCGGCTTTGCGAGAAACAATATCGGTTTATAGCAATACAAAGTCTCAAAAATCTTTTGTATTTTAGTAAAAATCCGAAAATCACTAAGTTATGAAAGCATTCTGCACCCTCTTCAGTATATTGATAGCCTCAACCCTTTTCGCGCAAAGCTTAGACGGCTCCTGGCAACTCACCCACGAAAACGGCGAAATGCTCACCAAAAACGAAGTCATCGCCATCTATCAGGACGGCTACTTTGCCGTGGGCGCTAAGGAAGCCCGCACCAACAAGTTTCTTTATGCTTATGGCGGGGAATACACCTTCAGAGGCAGAAACTATTCCGAAACTCAGGACTTCAACACCCGCAGCCCACAGCGCATTGGGACGGCTATGGACTTCAGGGCGACCCTGAAAGACGACCAGCTGGAGATCAGCAGTGGCGGCCATACCCAAACCTGGCAGCGGCTCTCTGAAAGCACCGATGCACTCACACGCAATTGGGTCATTACCGGCAGGGAGCGCGACGGACAAATGAACACCATGACTCCGGGCGACCGCAGAACAGTCAAAATACTCAGCGGCGGGCGTTTTCAGTGGATAGCCTTCAACTCGGCCACCAAAGAATTCAGCGGAACAGGCGGCGGAACCTATACCGCACAAAACGGCACCTATACCGAAAACATCACCTTTTTCTCCCGCGACGACAGCCGCGTGGGCGCCAGCCTCCAATTTCAGTATGAAGTCAAAAACGGCCAATGGCACCACCGCGGATTGAGCTCCACCGGAAACCCCATTTATGAAATCTGGAGTCCCTATGGGGAGGCTTACAGGAAGTAGGTTTTAGTGGTTAGTGGTGAGTAAAATTGACTTAGGACTGCAAGCATCGCCGTCGGCGCTCCGTCGCTGAAGCTATAAAGCGTAAGTGACAAGCCTATGGCGACCGATGGACTTAGGACTAATCCTTTGCGGCTCTGCGGCTTTGCGTGAAAATATCTCTCTCGCAAACTGACATTCGCTAAAGCTACTGCAACAGCGTGCGATGAAACTTTAAAGTTGATTAAAAAAGCTCAAAGAGCCACAAAGATTTGTCTATTTTCTCTATTTTATATTCTAAAGCCACCCTCTCAAACACCTATTTAAAGTGATTCTAATTTAACTTATGTATGGCGCATGTATGAAGTATCTATGGAGTATCCATACTTAAGCTATGGAGGTGACCCGTCCTTTGACCCGTCCTAACACTTCGGGACCAAAAACTTACAACGGTCACCGGTCACCCGGCATTTTTTTGTCTCTTTTCTCTTTTCTATTCCTCACAAACTCACAAACTACTTAGTGTGGAATGTGGGAGGAAAGTGGGAGGAGGAGGGATTTTTTTGGCGGAAATGAGGAATCCCGTAAAAATGTTAAATTATAAATTGTTATTTTTGAGCAAGCCTAACTTTTAAAAATATATGACCCAAAAATTAACTGTATTAGATTTCTTTTGTGGTGCTGGGGGGTTCTCCGAAGGATTCAAGCAAATGGGTTATGAAATCGTATATGGTTTCGACCATTGGAAACCTGCCGTAGATACTTTTAACCACAATTTTAATTTGAATTGTGAACCAAAAAATATTCTTGATTTCAATAATTCAATTGAAGAAATTGAAAAACTACCAGACACAGAAATCATCATAGGTAGCCCGCCTTGTGTGAGCTTTTCTAGTTCTAACAAATCAGGAAATGCAGATAAGTCATTAGGAGTTGAATTAACAGAAACATTTTTGAAGATTGTTGCAGTTAAGAAACATCAACCTAATTCGAAACTGAAAGCTTGGTTTATGGAGAATGTCGTAAATTCCAAAAGGTATTTACAAACTGCTTACACATTTAAAGATTTAGGCTTGGCAGATTGGGCAAATAAAAACAGAATTAGTCCTTTAAAAATTGCAATTGATCTTTACGAAAATACAACTGTTATAAACTCCGCTGACTATGGTTCTTTTCAGGCAAGAAAAAGGGTGATTTCAGGTGAAATCACAAAAAAAAGTAAACTTATAATCCCAAGCCCTACACATTCTGACATTGTCCAAAAAGGCAAAATAAATTATTTAACAATAGGTTCAATCAAACAAAGTTTCCCCAATCCATTTACTAAAGAGTCTGACAGAGTTGTTCAGGACCCTCAATACCCAATTACGATTTCTCAGAAACTTATAACAGATCACTTTTACGATACAGGTATCTATAAAGTGGAATGGAAGTTTTCAAAATATTGGAAAACCAATCATCCCTATATGGGAAAAATGTCATTCCCTGAAAATGAGAATAAGCCTAGCAGAACAATAACAGCTACTAAAATTGCAAACTCAAGAGAATCTATAATTTATAAATCTGAAATTGACAGAATTGGTGATGGAGAATATAGATTACCGACAGTAAGAGAAGCGGCAATCATAATGGGATTCCCAATCACTTATCAATTTATTGGAGCAGAAAATAACAAATGGCGTTTGGTTGGAAATGCAGTATGCTGCTCAGTAAGCAGAGCATTTGCTAAAATTGTTCTTGAAGAGCTAAAACTTTCAATTCCAAAATCTCTTGAACTAAATCACAAGCCAAATATTGATGAGGTTATAAACCTAAATACTTATAAATTAAAAACATTTGATAAGCCACCAGTAAAAAACAAGGGTTCTAGGTTTAGAAGGCACGCGATTAAAGATGGAAATTTAACTGTTACTTTATCCAACTACGACATTGAAAAAAACCCAAAATCAGCCGAAGGGAAATGGTTTACTTCTATTCAATATGGAACTGGAAAAGGATTTCCTATCCAAAAAGTAAAAGATAATTACTTCAAAAAGTTAGAGAAGATAATTATAAACCACAAAGAAGGAAATGATTTTCTTAAGTATATAAATAATGGCTTTTCAGAAAAAATTGGCAGTGCCAACGAACTTCAAAAGCTTTATGAACAGCAAAAATCAAATAAAACCTATACAGAACCAACCGAGTTGGTTGATTTAGTTAAAGAAGTAATTGATAAACTCAATTTTGAAAATATTGAAATCAAGCAAACAGAGTCTAAAATTTTCAAACACAAAGAGAAAGTTCCTGTAAAGCAAATTTTCGCATTATATGCAATTAATAAAATTTCTTCCATCGCAAACGCAAATAACGAATCAAATGGATAAACAAAGTAGAATAAATTATTTTGATAATTTGAGGTCAAAAAAACCTTACAGCCACAAAGATATTTACTATAAGGGTAAGAAACAGAAGTTACCTGTATATGAGATTGACCTTGATTATCTTGTATATAACCAATGGAACGGAAGGATTGCAAGTCTGGTTAAATCCCATTTCAAGGAAACTGGTTTTGAAATAGATGCTACTGACCCAAAAGGCATTAAACTCATTGAAAAATTTCTATGGCAGTCAAATGAATCTGCCAATAAAGTGACCGAAAAAAGTATTTTCGATCAAGGTCAGAATGAATATGGTATAGTTACAAGGGATGGTGTTGTCATTGATGGAAACAGGAGATCAATGATCCTTCGCAGGGTAGCACAACAGAAAAAAGAAAGCCCTGTTTATTTCCTTGGTGTTGTATTGGATGAATCTCTTGATGATGACCCAAAAGAAATAATGCGCCTCGAAACCACCTATCAAATGGGTGAGGATGCAAAGGTTGATTACAACGCAATTGAGAAATATCTCAAATGCAAAGATTTAATTAGCTACGGATTTAATGAGAAAGAGATTGGCAAAATGATGGGAGACTCTGAAACAAAGATTAAAGAGTATCTTTCTATCATGAATTTAATGGACGATTATTTAAATAAACTCGGGTATTCAGGCATTTATACCAGATTAGATAAAACTGAAGGGGCGTTTGTTGATCTTAATAACTATCTCAATCGCTATGCAGGAAATAAATCCAAGATAATTCAATGGAATTATGATGAGAGTGACCTGAACGACCTTAAACTGATCTATTTTGATTACATCAGGGGAATTTATAACAGAGGTAAGCAAACTGGCAGCGAGAGTGGAGATTCTAAAGATTATCGCTTCATAGGTCAAACCAGTAAAAAAGGAAGCTTTTTTAGCAATGAGGATGTATGGAACAAATTCCGTGATTCTCATTTTGAGAACATTGATGCGGTCAATGCTGAGGAACCTTCTATTGAAAAAGACAGGGCAGAAAACCCCGGAATGCCATTAGATGATCTTCTAAAACAACGTGATATCAGGTGGGCAAAAAAAGTTGATGGACAATTAAAAAGGAACATGGGTTTATCCCGTGAAGCGTTAGACAACAAAAATAAACAAAACGCCCCATTGGAATTATTGGAAGGAGCGAAAGCTAAATTGGATTCTATTAATACCGGAGTTAAGGCATTCTTGGAAGATGATGATGTTTATCAAATGGTAAGAGAGATCAATAACATGACATATGAATTTACCAATCTCATCAAAGCTCACAAGAAAAAGGTAAGATGAGCATTGTTGAGCTAAATATCAATGAACATAACAAGGAGTTCATAATTAATGGTGACACTCTTGTTATTCATAGCAATAGAAGAGCAAAATACTTTTTTCAAGACTTCTTAAACGCTTCTTTTCTAGAAAGTGGTCAAATATCCATTCCTTATAAGGAAGAGAGAGAGAGGGACAATACATTAAAAAAAATTCAAGCTGCATTAAGAAAATATAAGATTGAACAAACCAATTCAGCCGAGATCAAAGAAGTACTTGACCATTATTATCGAGAGCTTGAAAATTTTGAGATTTTTAGCGAAAAAGCGAGAGGTATTTGGTATAATAATCTTGATGTTGCAGAATTTCAAGCATTTAAGGATGCCGTAAGCAAGCATTTACCCACAAGGACATTATACCCAAAACAATTTTTAGCAGCTTTTCATTTAGCTTTTTCACAGAACGCTTGCAATTTCTCTGTTCCGGGGGCTGGAAAAACCTCGGTAGTTTATGGAGCATATTCATTTTTGAAAAATCTTCCGAAAGATGATTCGAAACATGTAAACAAACTGCTGATTATTGGACCATTAAGTTCCTTCGGGCCTTGGGAAGATGAATATAAAGAGTGCTTTGGAAAGGAAGCGAATTCCAAACGGCTTTCGGGAGGTGTCGAAAAAAGCGAAAGAGAAAATCATTTGCTTTCTATCGAACCGATTGACAATACCCCGGAACTGACTTTAATGTCTTATCAAAGTGTATCATTCAATCTTGAAAGTTTAAGGTATTTCCTACAAAGAGAAGGCAATAACGTAATGGTCGTACTGGATGAAGCTCATAAGATTAAGAATGTTGATGGTGGGGTTTGGGCTGAATCTGTACTTGGACTTGCCAAATACTGTAATTCACGTGTTGTACTGACTGGAACTCCTGTTCCGAATGGCTATGAAGACATATATAACTTGTATGAATTCATCTGGCCGGATAAGAATGTTATAAATTTTAATGTGTTCCAGTTAAAGGATATGTCTGAAAATCGGTTTGATCCCAGAATTGATCAGCTAATTAATGATATATCCCCATTTTTCATTCGCATCAAAAAAAGTGACCTTGGTCTTCCACCGATTGAGAACCTCGAACCTGATTATATTCAGATGGGACCAGTTCAACGTGAGATATATGATTTTATTGAAAATCAATATATGAGGTATTTTGAAGAAAATGAAAGCGTTTTGGCTGCTACTGCTGAGTTGACAAAAGCAAGGTTTATTAGATTAATGCAAGCAGCTACAAACCCCGACCTTTTAAGGCAACCACTTGAATATTTCTTTGCCGAACAAGGAATCAGAGATGATCTCTATATTGACGATAGTGTAGTCATTAATAAAATATTACGATATAAAGAATTAGAGCCAGTTCCAAAGAAATTCGAGCTGATTAAAAATAAAGTACAGAAACTTATACAAAACAATGAAAAAGTAATTCTATGGGGTACATTCATCCGCAACATCAAAGCCCTTCAAAAATATCTGGCTGATAACGGCATACCATCAGAAGTATTGATAGGAGAAGTACCTGTAGAAAGAGATGATTTACCTGAGGAAGTCAAAACTAGAGAAAAGATTATTCGCAGATTCCATCAAGAGGATTGTCCTTTTAAAGTGATAATTGCGAACCCTTTTGCCGTTGCAGAGTCTATTTCGTTGCACAAAGCTTGTCATCATGCAATCTACTTTGAACGAACATTCAACGCTGCAAATTTCATCCAATCTAAAGACCGGATTCACCGAGTTGGCTTAGATCCGGGTGTAATAACGCATTACCATTACCTTCTTTCTGAAAATTCTGTTGACGAAACTATCCATCATAGGTTGATTGAAAAAGAAACACGCATGTTGGAGCTAATAGAAAGTCAAGAAATTCCGTTAATCAGTCAGAATATGAATTTTGAGATTGACTTAGAAAGCGACATTAAAGCCATAATTCGAGATTATGTTAAAAGAACTACTAAAGCATGATAATCTCGGAAATGAGCGTGAATTGGGATTTGTTCTATTTCAAGCTCTAAATCCAGGGCAAAAAATAAGGGTTACAGATTTTACCCGCTTCTGCACGTCTAATGTTTTTTCAATCAGTCGATCAATTAATGGAATTGTTAGCTTGCTTGATTTCATCTCGGTTATACATCTGAAGGATGGTATGATATTTCTAAATCAGAAAATATTTAATCCAAAGAATTTCAAATCTTCAACGGATTATTTTCATGACACTCATTTTTTCAGATGTCTGTTTAAAAAACTCAATGCCATAGGATTAAAAGAACATCTATTTAATAATGAAAATTTGAAATACAATCACACTCTGAACCAATTCTATGTTAAGTCCCATTTGATTAAGTTTGATTTGTTTTCCATTCGCAATTTGCTAATCTCATTGAAATTCTTAGAGCCTGATCAAACAGTTCCTGATCATTTGCTTATTAATTCAAATTTCACGGAATTCTTTCATGAAACCGTAGTTTACGAATTTCAGGAAAAATCGAAAACGAGGAAAGTCTCAATTGAGCAATTGAGGAAAAACCTTCAACAAAAAGATGAAGTCGGAAAACAGGGAGAGCTTTTTGTGTTGCAATATGAGCAAAACCGATTAAAGAAACATCCGCATTATTGCAAAATTGAGCGAATTGCCGAAACATTCACTAATGCGGGCTATGACATTCAATCATTCAATGACTTGGATTCATTCATTCATGATAGATTCATTGAAGTAAAATCTTATAGGGACGAAATCGCCTTCTTTTGGTCGAAAAATGAAGTTGAAAAAGCAAAGCAATTAAAAACTAAGTATTTTCTGTATCTAGTTGACAGGTCATCCATTAATGATGATGATTATGTTCCGAAGATCTTTCAAGATCCATATAAGAAAATATTTGAAAACGATATTTGGAAAAGAGAAACGGAGAATTGGAAAATAACTTTAGATAATGAACAAAACTAATTATGTTCCAATTATGATACAGAATCCATACAAGTAAATACTTAATAATGATGAAAACTGGGATAAGCAAATAGAAAAATATAAAAATATAAAGTCGAATTATTAAATGCCTAAAAACCTCTGGACACGAGAAGAGCTAATTTTAGCTTTTAATCTCTACTTAAAGATACCTTTCGGGAAGATGCATAAGCACAATCCTGATATTATTGAATTGGCTAATCTTTTGGGTAGGACACCCAGTTCTATTGGTATGCGCTTGGGAAACTTTGCCAGTTGTGACCCAGGATTGCAAGCAAGAGGTATTGGTGGCTTAAAAGGAGGGATGAATCAAGTAAAACCCATTTGGGAAGAATTTTATAACAATCAAGAAGAGTTGATTTTTTTAAGTGAACAAATACTTGCTGAAAAGCAAAACACAACTTTAGCAAATAAATATAAAGAACTATTTATTGATATAGATAACCTTGAAGGAAAATCAGCAATAAGGATGGTAAAAACAAGGGTTAATCAATCTGTGTTCAGAACAATTATTTTAAATAACTATTATTCAAAATGCTGCATCACTGGAATTGACATTCCAGAGCTTTTAGTTGCAAGCCATATAATCCCCTGGAGTAAAAATGAAAATGAGCGCTTAAATCCTAGAAATGGTTTATGTCTAAATGCATTACATGACAAAGCGTTTGACAAGGGGTTTCTTACGATTACAACCGATTTTGAGATTATGATATCACCAGAGATATCAAACTCTTCAAAAGATGACTCAATAAATGAGTATTTCTTTAAGTTTAATAAACGAAAAATAAAAGTGCCAGATAAGTTTGTGCCTTCTAAAGAGTTCCTTGATTATCATTATCAAAATATATTTATAAAATGACCTGTTTAACTATAACTTACGGGAAAGAACAAGTTTCCAAAAGGCACAATGGTCAGATATTGACCCAAGAAGAAGAAGCCCAGTTTGTAAAAACATATAATTTTAGCACTGAAAAAGAGGCTCAGGCATTTATAAAAGGCATAGAAGAAGCTGTGGGTTGGCAAGAAGTTTATATTGAAGAATAAATCTAATGTTCACATTGTTATGAATACAATTAATGTTTTAAATACTCAATACCTCCACTCTGCCAACAGAACCATTGAAACCATTTCAATAAATAATAAAGTTTTCTACATCTACAACCACCAAGGCCAATACTTCAGGCTCTTTGACCAAAAAGAGGAGCTTGGCAATTACCTTGATGCTAAGCCATACAAAATGCTATGTGAATTTTATAGTGAAGAGGCGCTGGATAATTATCTACTTCAAGCCAGTAAATAATTCCAATCACCTCCATCACTTTTTTAAACTGCATCAATGCGCAGTCGCCCCTGATTTTGGTTTTTCATATTTGATATAAAATCGTTCCGGGCCATACTTGATGAAATTGGTTCTAGGATAAGGTTCCTTCCTCCCACAAAACTCATCCGGTTCTGTTTTGATAAATTCACCAACAGGATAGTTGGTAATGGCATTCACATAAAAGCTGTTTTCAATGGCAATGCGTTCGTCATTGTTATCAAGACTGTATTTGATTGCGTTTTTAAAAACAACGGGGCTGTTTCTTTCTGTGAAATTCTGGGTTTGAATTTGGTTTCTGTTTGGAAACCGGTACAAATCACAACTCCTGAAAAGTGATGGACTAATGGCATATTCAGCAACTTGTTTTGAGGAGTTTGGGGGTATGGTTATTTTTGGCTTTTCAACATAAGCAACCCCTCTGTCTCCAGTTGTGGCAACCTGTGTCGTACGGGTGGCATACCCGCCAAAGAGCAAGGCCAGACTGTTTGTGGAAGATGTTGCTGTAGAGACTATTCTGGATGTTGAAGTAATACGGTTTTTGTAGTAGTCATAAGCGGTTCCGTTAAGGATATAAAAGCTTTCATCCAGATGCAGCGTCAAATCCTGTTGGGTTTTGTTGTGAATTGTGAACCCGCTGTTGCCCTCATCTGCCCAGAGATTATAAGTGATGATGCAGTTTTGATCTTCATACACCAGTCGGTTGTCTTGCTTTTTGATGGCCTGTTCCGGTTTGACTTCATAAAGCTGGTAAAAAGTGCTGCTGCAAGAGCCAAGCAATACAGGCAAGATAAGTAATAAAAGTACTTTTGATTTCATAATGCTTTAATTTTAAGGTTAGTAAAATCAAAGCTACCGGTCTTTTGTGGGTTTATTTTACGGGATTCCTCATTTAGAAGTGTTTTTTACCACTGTCTTCTTTAAAACCCCTTTAAGACCCCCGTTAAAGGGAACAATAGTTTGCTTTAGTAAAATGTCAAAAACTGAACACTGCCTCTGCCAGCCATCGGCCGCACGCTGTCGCAGAAGCTTTAGCGTAGGCGCCCATAGGCTTGCCGACGGCGATGCTGACCACTAAATCCCGGTTGTTTTAAAGTCCTAAATCAAAACCTACCTTCCCCCTTCCCGTTTTACAGTGAGTCCAACTTTAAGCATTTTTTTAATGGCTTTGGAAGGCTGGAAATTAAGGTGAAATCTTTTGATGCTCTTTTTGGTGAGTTTATCGGGGTGGTCTTCGGCTTTGCATTGAAAGCCAATTTTATAACGCCCCAGGTCGCCCAGCTCCACAATGCGGCCTTCGGCCAGGTGAAACTGGTAAAGTGCCGCCAACTCCATGGCTGCATGCTTTACGTCTCCCGGGGTGAGCGAGCAGCGTTCGCCCACTTCCTTACAAATCTGATCAAAAGAAACAATGCCGGTGTGCACGGCCTGCATGATGTACTGGTCTTTTTTCCCGCCAATGGTGTTTTTGCGTTTGGTGATGCGGTAGCGTAGGGTTTGATTTAATAAAGGTGCCATAAGTGTAACTTTTTGTATGAAACAATGCGTTAAAAAATGTTTTTCTGCCTAAGAAATTATGTTTTTCTGCGTAGCAAACATTGCATACAAACATTTGTATCAGGTAAATATACTAGTATATTTGATATAAAACACTAGTATATACTTATAAAAGTAGTAGTAAATCTTGTAGAATAATGGAGTTGTTTCAAAAGCAACTGTAAGCTACTGCTTATCAGTAGTTTAAAAGAAATGTTTTTTCGTAAAGTGGCTATATATTTCCAATAGCCTCAGCGGTTGCAATGTAAGTTTAAAGATAAGAAAACTTTTTGACTTACAAGGTATTGAATGCCGTTTTGTAACAGACCCTGAGTGAAATTTATATAAAACGCCGTTCCTTATTCGATGCGTTGTGAACTGTATAGCAATTAGGCAGAGGGAAAAAGTGTTACAGTTACAACAATCACTTTTTTATCTCTCATTTCACTAAAAACCGGCTGAGTAACATGTGTTACATAAAGTTTCGGCTTTAGTTTGTAACTTTAGTGGTTAAATAACCAGTCATTATGAAACATACCATCGCCTTACTAAGCCTGATTGTTGTATTGGGCAGCTGCAAAAACAAAACCGAGCGCTATGAGGCGCAGGAAGACGCTCTGCTTGAAGAAAAAACCGAGATTGGTCTCAACTATGTTATGGAAACCCAACAACTGCTGGGGCAAAACCTCATCGGTGCCATACAGCAAGACGGCCTGTTGCACGCCCTGGAGTTTTGCAATATTGAAGCCATTCCCCTCACAAAACAAATGGAAGAAAAACACGGCGCTGTTATCAAACGTGTAAGTGACAAAAACCGCAACCCCAACAATGCCGCCAATGAGGAGGAACTGCACTACATCGCCCACTTTCAAAAAGAAATTGAAGCCGGCAAAGACCCCCGGCCGGTAGTGCTTCCACAAGGAAATAAAACCCGCTTTTACTACCCCATCATAACCAACGCCATGTGCCTGCAATGCCACGGCAAACCCGTACGTATTGATGTTGATGTACTTGAGAAAATCAACCTGCTTTATCCCAACGATCTTGCTACGGGCTATGAAGAGAATGAAGTGAGGGGCATCTGGAGTATTGAGTTTTAACTCAGGGAGGAAAGGGACTTTAAAGCTATCACTTAGAACTACAAGTCTTGAGGCATATGACTAAAAAGGTTGTATGGCTTTGTGTGAGGTGAGTTTCTTAAACTGAATGCTGATTCCAGAGTTATATCTTCATTTTTTAAGTACAAAAAAAATCATTGAGGTGAGACACACTTGAAGTGAGAAACGTTTTTAATAAATAGCCCTTTCCACAGGCAATACTACCACCCGCAAGGGGTTGTGTGTTACTGCATTGCGATTGAAGCTTGTCACCAATTTAAAAAGAGGTGTGATTTTCTCTTCTGTGGTAAAGGAAAAGAACATAAGGGACTTCTTTGTTTCACTTTCTGCATTAAAAAAATCATCAGCTGTCGTGGAGAATTTATGACCCTCAATTTCTGAAGTGCTAAAAGCATTAATCCCTGATTCTTCAAAAATGGACAAGACTTCTTTGCGGTGTGTTTCCAAAAGTGTTACGATTAAAAGCTTCACAGGTATGGTTTTTTTTAGTCAATTTTAAAAACTCCCCATTTGTTATCAGGCATTCTCACGGCGATGAGGTTTTCAGAAATATCTTTAGCAACTATGGGTGGGGCTGTTCTTAACCTTTCAGGCGAAAGAGCAATGGGAAACGGGCCCGCAAAATATTTGACCTCTTGACCGTCACGATCAATCAGCACTACATCATAGGTGTATGAGACCACTCTTTTACCTAAAGGCTCGTTTCTTCCAAGAACAGCTTCTTCCATCTTTAGAGCCAAAGCATATCCGTTTTTAAAAATGGATACATTTAAGTACTTTGGTTCTATGACAATGGTTCCGGAAGCGTTGATAAACCCATAATAAGGAATACCTTCTTTAATTGCCTTTACAATACTACGGCCCTCCCACATAACAGGATAAAGTTGGCTGGCAATTCCCAAATCAACCTGATCTGTTACTTTGTCATTAGCTACCAGATCATTCCTGAAAGAGACCGCCAAATTGCCTTCTTCATCGATAAAACCCCAGGTATTTCCCTTTTTTACAGCAGCATATCCGTCTTCCAGAGGAGCTACAAAATCAACATCTTTTAAGGTTTGCGCACTAATAGCAAACGGCATGACTAATAGCATAAGAATAATTGAACGTACCATTTTATTTATATTTAAAATCAACCATTAAATGTAGAAAAATAAGCATTGAAAAAAAATGATATATATCATTAAACTGTTGTGTATGAAAGTTATAGAATCTGCTTGTTGTTAACTCTTCAAAATATCCTTCTAACTATAACGCCAATACTATTTATTCTTGACAAATGTCATAGTTAACTGTATTTAAACCACTTAACTTTGTTTATCCCCGATGGTAATATTATAAATAATGAGGGGGTTGAGCTATTGCAAGTTTTAGTTTGACAGAAGTGTCTACTAAAACAAATACAGAAGTCATCCAATGCTGTTGCGAAAAAGTAGCGAGTAAAAATTATCAATCATAAAAACCCAAGATTATGGATACTAAAATAAAAATATTGTTGCTTACCGATTTTTCGGAAGTATCAGAACACGCTGCAAACTACGTTTTGCAAATAGCCAAAAAAACCTATGCAAGCGTGCAGGTCATGCACGTAATCAGCACCCCGGTAGATTGGGTGAAGATTCCTTTGGAAAAGGAAAAACTATATCCGGAAACAAAAGCTGAAATAGGTATTGCAAACTTAAAGCTGAATGAATTGACAAAGTGGTTTGAACATGAAGGAATAGAAGCCAAAAAATCGTTGGTTTATAACATTGGTGTTGAAAACGTTTCAGACCATATTAAGGGCAAGGATTTTGACCTTATCGTAATGGGCTCTCACGGCTCAAAAGGTGTTAAAGCATTCCAGATTGGTTCAAATGCACACAAAGTTTTAAGAAGTGTTAGCGTTCCCACGCTCATTATAAAACAAAAGCCGGCAAGCGATGCTATAAAAAATATCGCATTTGCCTCGACCTTTGAGGAAGACCAGGTAAAAGCCTTCAAACAAATACTCAAGTTTACAGAGTTGGTTGAGGCGCAATTGCATCTCTTGTATATCAACACCCCTTATAACTTTAATGAGTCGGCTGAAATAGAGAAACGATTGGTTAAATTTTGTAAATTCAACTCAAGCAACTGCATAAAGCACACTTACAATGCACTCAATGAAGAGCGTGGCATAAGATACTTTATGAAAAAAACAGAAATCGATTTGTTTTCCATAGCGACTGCCGGAAAACCGGGTATTGTACAGATTTTCTCGCCCAGTATCACTGAACAACTCATCAACTATGTGGATGTACCGGTTTTGAGTATTCACAAATAGTCGCCTGTAGCGCATTTTTAAAAAAGAGCCTTTTTGTTCACTTAGGACTTAAGAATAAAAGCTTTGCGACTTTGCAACAAATAATCGATAACATTCCAAATCTAGATTCCACCTGCACGCTTTAGAGCTTGTCCCGAATTTATTTCGGGAGCTGGGGCAAAAGGAAGAATCAGTAGGTGTTGTAAAGAGTAGGTCAAAGACAAACAATAAAAATTTCTAATAACACTTGCAGCAATCTGTCATTGGTAGATGAGTTTTGCGTTTTGAAACCTCTAACTTCTTAATACTGTCCGCCAATAACTGCTGATACCTAAATAATCTAATGCTCCCTGTTGTGCAGCGCTTCTTTGACCATAAGCAGTTCGTTAATGTTTTCCCTGTCCACTATGCCCACAAATTGGCCGTTTTCCAATACCGGGGCCACGGTACATTTATTCATCAAGAGTTTTTGATAGACTTCCTGTAAGGGCATATAGGGCCGCAGGGTTAAAAAATCTGTTCGCATCACACTTGAAACGGGGGAGGTTTTTCCATATTCTGCTAGTCCTTTTATCAATTCGTTGCGGGTAAGTATCCCCACCACTTTATGGTCCTGAGCAACCACAAACTCCTGTTCCTGTCCGTCAAGCAAAACTTCCACGGCTCTTTGCAGCGTGTCCTCAGGCGACAGTAGCGTAAACTTTTTCATCATAGCATCCTTTACCTTATAACCGGTTAAGGCCGATTTGGTCGATTCAAAAGCTGCTTCTGCACCGGCCCCCAGGTAAATAAATATCCCAATAAATATGAGCCAGAAGTTTGCATACAAACCCAAAAGTACAAATGCCAGCGCAAAAACCTGCCCGATACCGGCTGCAATGCTGGTGGCCCTGTCGCGACTTAATTTAAAAGACAGGGCTGCACGCAATATTCTTCCGCCATCCATAGGAAATGCGGGGATTAAGTTAAAAACTACCAGCAGTATATTGATAATGTATAACTGATACCAAAAACTTAACTGCTGCAAATCTCCGGTTTCCTGCATGGCGCTGAGGTCCGGGAGGCTGTTTGTCGCGGCAAGAACAACGTATAGAATAGTTGCTATTACTACGTTTACCATCGGTCCTGCTATAGCTACCAGCAGTTCCTGTTTTGGCTTTTCGGGCATTTTTTCCAGATTTGCCAATCCGCCTATGGGAAGCAGGGTAATGTTTTTGGTTTTTATTTTATAGCGCCGTGCCGTAAGGGCATGGCCCAGCTCATGCAATACCACACATACAAAGAGGGCAAGGATAAACACCACACCCATAAGCCCCTGGTTGATGTCATTTTCAATGCGATAATAAACGAGGAATATCCACCCGACAAGAATTAAAAAAGTCCAGTGAACATATAGCCTGATACTTGCCACTTTACCCAGATTTATAGACCCTTTCAGTTTCATAGTTTAGTATGTTGTCGGTTATTGTTTTCTTAATTTAAATCGTATAAGAATTAGGTGTTGTAATAAAATTAATTGTTTTTATTTAATAAAACAGCGGTGCGTTCAAAGATTTTGTCTGCATAAAGTGCTGCATCCTTTATTTTTGAGGCTCCTGTTATTGCATTCACACCTTCGGGGCCATAAGTGCCATCGCTTGAGGTGGTCAAAATAATTATTTTGTCTTTCTCTGTTTTTGTATGCTCTATAAACTCATTGACTACTTCAGGGGCTGACCATGTCTGCCACTTGTGGATTATAACAATAGCGGTATAAGCCTCCGGGTCCACTTCAGGTAAAGAGGAAATATCAATTAGTTGTACAGGTATGTTCCCCTCATGATACTTGCTGGCGAGGATAGAGGTAACAGAATCCCTAAAATAGCTTTGCTGGGTTACTATCAGTATATGATTTTCTGTTTTGGGAAGACTTGTTTTTATTTCAGACCCCGCATTAAAGGGATACAGAATTAAAAAAATCACAAACACGATTAAAACAAGTAGTAGAAAGGCCACTATCTTGTTTGTACACTGTAAAGAACGATATTTTCTAAACCGGTTTTTTCTCATGATACAACGGCTAAAATACCTGTAAATCCTGTGACAAAGAATGACTTATGTCATTATTTTTCAAGGATTTAAATAGTAGATTTGTTTCAATCTAAAATGAAAAGCTATGAAAAAACTAAAAAACAAAGTCGCAATCATCACCGGAGGAGCAGGAGGAATTGGTTTCGCTACAGCGGAAATATTTTTAAGGGAAGGCGCCAAAGTCATGCTTGTGGACCTGTCAAAAGAAGACCTGCAAAAAGCTGTTAAAGATTTAAACAGTAATGATGCGGCTTTTTGTGCCGCTGATGTTTCCAAATCTGAAGACACCAAGCGCTATATTGCCGAAACGATTTCTAAATTTGGGAAAATTGATATCTTCTTCAACAACGCCGGCATTGAAGGAAAAACCAGCCCGATCATTGATTACCCGGAAGAGGTGTTTGATAAAGTAATTGCAGTAAATGTAAAAGGCGTGTGGCTGGGATGCCAACATGTAATCCCCCAAATGAATGACGGCGGAAGTGTGATTATCACCTCTTCTGTAGCGGGATTAAAAGGATTCAAAGGCCTGGGAGCCTATGTAGCCAGTAAGCACGCAGAGTTAGGTATTATGCGCGTGGCAGCATTGGAAGCTGCAGAGCGGGGAATCAGGGTAAACAGTGTACATCCCGGGCCGGTCAACAACAGGATGATGCGAGCTATCGAAGCAGACATGGCTCCCGGTGCACCGGTTGAAGTTCAAAAAGCCTTTGAAGCGGCAATTCCTTTTGGACGTTATGCCGAGTCATCAGAAATTGGTGACCTCGTGTTGTTTCTGGCTTCAGATGATAGCAAATATATGACAGGCACCATTCAGGTTATTGATGGGGGGATGAGTTTGTAATACAAATGGATATCCTCCGAGAAATAATTTAGAAACTGGTTATGATTGGTAAATAGATTAAAATTACCACATATGAATTTTCCTTAACTCCTGAGTCAAACGTTTATTTGTAAGCAGATTGACTGTGGATTAATACCCCTCATAAGGGATAAGTCCATAGGCCATATTGAGCAGGTACAGACCACACATAAAGAAAAAGATGTACACGGCCTGAACGAGTTTTATATTGATAAACTCAATGCTTTTAACAGCCTTTTGAGGAAAGATAAACATTACAACTCCTTTTAACAAGGCTGCCCATCCCAACAGGGTAATGATAATGGTCCAGTTGGTCTCCCAAATATTGTGCATTAAAACGTTGATTAACCCAACGATAATTGCCAAAAAAGCCGCCAATATTGCAAATTTTTGGTCTTTTAAATATTCGAGAATCTGTTTGATGCGCTTGGGATTGAAACTAAGTATGACAAAAAAGATAATGAGATACCAACCCCAGAATTTGGCTAAGAAAATAGAAGTGTCCATGGTATAATTTATTAATTAATGAATAAAACTAAGCCATTAACAGCAAACCGGCAATGATAAAAGTCAGATTCTTCGCCCGGTATTATTATTTCACTTTTCGCGGGTCGTCTTCATACCAATCCTTAAAGGTTCTTTTGGATTTTCTCTTGTAATGAAGAATCTTAAAGACGGCTATCAGTAAAAGCACAATACCGGCAATCCACAGTATATATGAATAAGGAAATACCGGATTCATAGTCGCAAATATGGAAATGGCCAAAACAGCAAGAACCATTAAAGGAAGCCAGATGTAAAGTTGATTTTTCATATTGAAAAGATACAAAACATTCAACAACCTGACTGTTAATGCTTTGGTAATTTTTGTGAAGCTTCTAAAAAAGATAATTCAACCCAATGTAAAGTCCGCTTTTACCGTCACGGGTGTCCAAAGGTTTGCCATAATCGAAAGCCACAATAAAGTTTTCATTCATCACCACCCGAAGCCCTGCACCCAGCGAGGAATGAAAACCTTCTGCCCCAAGATTGAAATAGTCGGCGCGCTCGTTTTCGGGCACACCTGAGAGATCCAGTTCTATTTTATCAACTACCCTGCCTGTATCAAAAAAAGCATTGATGCCCAAATATAAGTTTTGTTTGAACCACACCCGGCTATTGCTTCTCCATCGCAATTCGGCATTTCCCATTACTATACCGTCGCCCACCACCCGGTTGCGCAACACGCCCCTCAGGGTTCTGGCTCCACCCAAAGCATCGGTATTGGCGGCATTGTAAAACGAACTGATAAGATAAGGCTGCATATAAAACGGCACAGTTCCCGCTATGGTGGTTTGGTAGTGCCCCCTCACTGCCAAAGTGAGCCTCTTTTGAGGAAGAACGGGTATATACTGTCTGTGGGTGATACTCATTTTGGTATAACCAAAATCATTTCCGGCAACATCGGGTGAAATTAAGAAAATCAGTTCACTCCACATTCCCGTTGAGGGGTTGGGCTCAAAATCACGGGTATCATAGACCAGCCCCAACTTGAGGTGATTGTTCCAGCCACCGTCTTTTTCTCTTTCAGAAATCACCCCCCACTCCACATAACTGTCATACAAGCCGGGCACATCGGGCAGCAGGTCGTTGCCGTCCTTGCCTTTGTTAAGCGCATCGATATCCACCGGGGCGATTTGGGTTTTAAAAATGCCAATCCCTGCCAGCCACCTCAGGTGATTGCCGTAAAGCTTTCCCTGAAGATCAACTGAGAATTTGAATTTTTGTCGCTCGTGCCGGTAAAATACCCTTGAGACATAGTCGTCAGGATGGGTGTCATCTTCCCAATCGGGATTGTAAACGGCGTCATAACCGTTGAATCCGTAAAAATTAATCGCTTTTTCTGTGAGAAAACTCAGGTCGGCCGTGGTGCGCAATCCCTGTAGAAGTTGCTCTGAATCATAAAAAAACCGATTAATCCCTGAACCTTTGGTAAAACGGGATATCTCCAGAAACAGGGAATGGTTGTATTTTGGATAGTTGGAGCCATCGCCGTGATGGTAAAAATTCACCACCCCGCCATACTGAAAGCCTAGGTCACTATTGTATGACACCGCTGGCAACAATCCAAACGTCCAGCCTGTTTTGATGTTTTCAGGGGTAGTCAGGGTGTCGTTTTGCGATAACATTAAAGCAGGTAAAAACAATAAAACATACAAAATTCGCATGAACAAAGGTTTAGAATAAATCAAAGAAACAAAAAATATGGCATTTTTTGACACAAGTATTTGTATCGGATAAAAATTCAATTATATTTGCATCCGCTTAGCGAAAGTTGAGTCTTTAAATGGTATAAATTACCTTCCTCCTTAGCTCAGTTGGTTAGAGCATCTGACTGTTAATCAGAGGGTCCTTGGTTCGAGCCCAAGAGGGGGAGCAAAATAGAAAATCCAGCTTAAATAAGCTGGATTTTTTTGTTTGGCCCCATAGTTCAAGGGATAGAACAAAAGTTTCCTAAACTTTAGATCCAGGTTCGAGTCCTGGTGGGGCTACAACATTTAACCGGGCGTTACCCATTCCGGGTTTATAAAAAAGTTTACTCCTTATTTTTAAATTGTAACTGTCAGATACATTTTCAATTCATTACATTTTAAGTGTTTATTTAAACGTATTTTCAAGAAGAATCCTTACTTTTATTGGACAATTTTTCCCCTCTCTTCCTTAAACTTTTCGACTATAAACAAACCTTATTTTCAAATAAAATATATAATTAAAAACAATACATTAATCTATTCTTTATTGCCTTATTTTGTGAGGAAGTAAATCTGAAAAATTAAAAAATTATGGAAAATATGCACAATTCAAATGGCGGTGGAAAATGCCCGTTCCACCACGGCGCCAACACAGGAACCGAAAGAAATGTGATGCAATGGTGGCCAAAATCACTCAACCTCGACATTTTGCATCAGCACGACACCAAGACCGACCCAATGGGTGAAGGTTTTAACTATGCTGAAGAATTCAAAAAACTGGATCTGGAAGCACTGAAAAAAGATTTAAAAGACTTTATGACCGACAGCCAGGATTGGTGGCCCGCTGACTGGGGGCACTATGGCGGGTTAATGATCAGAATGGCCTGGCACGCTGCCGGAACATACAGGGTGGCTGATGGTCGTGGAGGTGGAAATAACGGCAATCAGCGTTTTGCTCCGCTTAACAGTTGGCCCGATAACGGAAACCTTGACAAAGCACGCCGATTACTATGGCCCATCAAGAAAAAATATGGAAACAAAATCTCCTGGTCAGATTTATTTATCCTTGCCGGAAATATGGCTTATGAGTCTATGGGCTTTAAAACCTTTGGTTTTGCCGGTGGGCGCATCGACATCTGGCACCCCGAAAAAGACATCTATTGGGGTTCTGAAAAAGAATGGCTGGCCGAAACCAAAAACCGTTACAACAGTGATCAAGACCGTGAATCACTAGAAAATCCGCTTGCAGCCGTGCAAATGGGACTAATCTACGTAAACCCTGAAGGTGTGGACGGTATACCCGACCCGTTGAAGACTGCAAAAGACGTTCGTTTTACTTTCAAGCGTATGGCAATGAATGATGAAGAAACCGTGGCTCTTACAGCCGGTGGGCATACCGTTGGTAAAGCACACGGTAATGGTGATGCATCCATTTTAGGACAGTCACCGGAGGGCGCCAATATTGAAGACCAGGGGTTTGGATGGTTAAACCCTACCGGGACAGGAAATGCTGCAGACTGTGTAACCAGCGGACTGGAAGGTGCCTGGACTACAAACCCAACCCAATGGGATCACGGCTATTTTGATTTACTGTTTAAATATGAATGGGAATTGAAAAAAAGCCCTGCCGGAGCGTGGCAGTGGGAGCCTGTTAATATCGCTGAAGAAGACAAGCCTTTGGATGCACACGACTCTACAAAGCGTCAAAACCCCATTATGACTGATGCCGATATGGCGATGAAAATGGATCCCGAATACCGCAAAATCTCAGAGCGCTTCCACAAAGATCCTGCTTATTTTGAAGAAGTATTCGCAAGAGCGTGGTTCAAACTGACACACCGTGATTTAGGTCCAAAAAGCCGTTACTTAGGCGCTGATGTACCACAAGAAGACTTAATCTGGCAAGACCCGATTCCAAGTGTAGATTACACCTTAAGCGAAAGCGAAATTGCCGACTTAAAAGAAAAACTACTCAACAGCGGTCTGAGCAGTACAGAACTCATCAACACCGCTTGGGACAGTGCCCGCACCTTTAGAGGTTCTGACTTCAGAGGGGGAGCAAACGGAGCGAGAATCCGTTTAGCACCACAAAAAGACTGGGTGGGTAACGAGCCGGAACGCTTGCAGAAAGTATTGAATAAGCTTACCGAAATCCAATCCGGTTTGAGCAAGAAAGTAAGCATTGCTGATTTGATTGTTTTAGGAGGAACAGCTGCCGTTGAAAAAGCGGCCAATGCTGCCGGTGTGAATGTAACAGTGCCTTTCAGTCCCGGACGTGGTGACGCCACCGATGAAATGACTGATGCCGATTCGTTCTCAGACCTGGAACCCATCCACGATGGTTACAGAAACTGGTTGAAGAAAGACTACACCGTCACTCCTGAAGAACTGATGCTTGACAGAACTCAATTGATGGGTCTTACCGCTCCTGAAATGACCGTTCTTGTTGGTGGAATGCGTGTACTTGGCGCCAATTACGGAGGCGCAAAACAAGGCGTATTTACAGATAAAGCAGGTGTTTTGACAAATGACTTTTTTGTCAACCTCACTGATATGCGTTACAAGTGGATGCCTGCAGGTGAAAACCTCTACAACATCGTAGACAGAAAAACCGGAACAACCAAATGGACTGCTACAAGAGTGGATTTGGTATTTGGTTCCAACTCCATTTTGAGAGCTTACGCTGAATTGTATGCTCAGGATGACAACAAAGAAAAGTTTGTGAAGGACTTTGTCAAAGCCTGGGTAAAAGTGATGAATGCTGATCGTTTTGATTTGGCATAATCATCTTTCGATATTATAAAAAAGGTGGCCTATTGGTCACCTTTTTTCTTTGATTATAATTTGTTTTTCAACATATCCAATGCCACATCCACAATCATATCTTCCTGGCCGCCCACCATTTTGCGTCTGCCCAGTTCTTGAAGGATATCGCCTGTTTTCAATCCGTAAGTTTTAGCCGCTTTTTCTGCGTGGAGTAAAAAGCTGGAATAGATTCCGGCATAGCCCAGCGAAAGTGTTTCCCTATCCACACGCACGGGTCTTTTCTGCAACGGGCGAATGACGTCATCGGCCAAATCCATCAGTTGGTATAAATCGCAGTTTACAGGCACATTCATCCTGTTCAGAACCGCAATAAGCACCTCCAGCGGGCAATTGCCTGCACCGGCGCCCATTCCTGCCAGGGAAGCATCGAGTCGTGTGGCACCGTGTTCCATCGCGACGATGGTGTTTGCAACCCCCAATGATAAATTGTGATGACAATGTATCCCTATTTGTGTTTTGGGATCCAAAGCATCCTTAAAAGCGTTCATTCTGTCCACTACATCCTGCATTAACAACGCGCCAGCAGAATCAGTTACATAAACACAATCTGCACCATAGCTTTCCATCAGCTTGGCCTGTTCTGCCAGTTTCTTCGGGGGATTCATATGTGCCATCATTAAAAATCCGGCAACATCCATCCCCAAATCTTTTGCGGCGGCAATGTGTTGTGCCGCGACATCTGCTTCAGTACAATGCGTGGCAATGCGCACCGATTTTACGCCCAGTTTTGCTGCACGTTTCAAATCGGTTATCGTGCCAATGCCCGGCAATAAAAGGGTGGTTAAAACAGCGTGATTAAGGGTTTCTGCCACGCCTTCCAGCCAGTCCCAGTCTGTATGTGCCCCAAAGCCATAATTAAAACTCCCCCCGGCAAGGCCGTCACCATGGGCGATTTCAATGGCGTCCACTTTTGCATCGTCCAATGCCTTTGCAATTTGAAACACCTGTTCTTTAGTGTATTGATGGCCAATGGCGTGCATGCCATCTCTAAGCGTCACGTCCTGGATATATACCCCCGCTTTCGCGGGGGTCTCGTTATTATTACTCATAATATTAAATTTTACTCTATTAATCCCACTCCGATTTCGGCTCCGCTCAATCTCAGTTCAATTCCGTTGGCTGAGCGAAGTCGAAGCCCTTGTTTTTATAATGACTACTATTTTTGCATTCTGCAAGTTTTGGTAAATCATCGTAATTTCCATTTATTAAAGCTTGCTTTTTTAATCTACTCCATCCCTGAACTTGTTTTTCCCTTTGAAAAGCTACATCAATTCTATCATATTCTTCATAATACAATAGCTTTACCGGTAGTCGATTTTTTGTATAATTTGCCCCTTCTCCGTTTTGATGTTCTACCAATCGTTTTTCTAAATTTTTAGTACTGCCCACATAATAGGTTAAATCAAAACATTCTAATATATACATATATCCTCTCATCTTCAGGTATTTTATTTCATCCCACTCCGATTTCGGCTCCGCTCAATCTCCGTTAGGTTCCGTTTAGCTTAATTCCTCCCCGGTGGGTGAGTTGGTCCCTGAGCGGAGTCGAAGGGGCCACCATCCGTTCCCCCGCTGCCAAAGCCGCTGAGGTCATAATATCCAGATTTCCGGCATACTCAGGCAGGTAATGCCCGGCGCCAATGACTTCCAGTAATATGGTGGTTTTGAGTCCGTGTACTTTCCCAAGGCCTTCTATAAAAACAGGGTTGCTTGCCGGAATATCTTCAAATTGCACTTCTTGTTTTAGTTTGTATCCGGGCACATAGTTTTGTACTTCGGTTTCCATCTCTTTAACGCTTTGGCGAATGGCTTCCCGGTCTGCCGGTTCGCTAAGAGTCAGAATCGTGTCCCGCATGACCAGTGGTGGTTCTGCTGGGTTGAGGATAATGATTGCTTTTCCGCGTGAAGCGCCGCCCACTTTTACGATGGCGTCTGAAGTCGTTTCGGTAAATTCATCAATATTGGCACGCGTTCCAGGTCCGGCCGATTTACTGGCGATGGCAGCGACGATTTCGGCATAATGCACTTTGGCAACACGTGATACCGCAGCGACCATGGGAATGGTTGCCTGCCCGCCACAGGTCACCATATTGACATTGTCCAGTTCAGCGATTCCTTTAAAATTGACTGCGGGAATCAAAAACGGACCGATGGCTGCCGGGGTTAAATCAACCATTTTCTTTCCGGGAAAGGCCTTTGTTTTTTCATAATTGTAATGATGCGCTTTCGCGGAAGTGGCGTCAAAAATGATTTCGATATCTTTAAATTCGGGCATTTCAATAAGGCCGTCAATGCCTTTGGCGGTGGTTTTTACACCCATTCGTTCCGCCCGCTTTAGTCCGTCAGATTCGGGATCAATACCCACAAAAACCGAAGCCTCCAGCACTTTTGAAGTCCGGATGATTTTTATAAGCAAATCGGTTCCAATATTTCCGGAACCGATGATGGCGATTTTGATTTTTTGCATTTAAAAAGTTTTAAATAAAAATAGGTAGCGCATATAAAACGATTCCCAAGATAAAAATCACAGATAGAATATGCACCATTTTATGATTTATTTTCAGGAAAATAAATTGCTCAATGGTTCTTCCGAGCCAAAATAATGACATTCCGGCGAGAAAAAAGTTTCCTAATCATGTGTCAATAAGTTCTTTCGGAAAAATAAAACACAGCACTCCCACAAACAGGAAAAAGTAAATGAGCCTCAAATTGGCAATCTGCACGATGGCACGGTTTGCAATGCTCAAACTCTCCAGGTCTTTTTTCCATCGAAACAATTTCCAGAAAAACATATGAAAAACCGCAAGCCCAATAGAGTAAACCCCACAGAGGTAAACGAGTATTTCAGCGATTTCCATTGTCATTTTATTCAGTAAATTGAACCGAAACCAATCCCAATCCTTCCACAGTGGCTTGTATTCTATCGCCTTCTGCCACATTGACCATAGGGCCCAAAGCACCGGATAAAATGATATCACCGGCTTTAAGCGGTTGACCCATTTTCACCATCTTTTTTGCCAGCCATTGCACGGCGATGAGTGGCGAACCCAAACAAGCGGCCCCGTTTCCCTGAGAGACCAATTTGTCGTTTTGAAAAAGTTGCATTTCGCAGTCAATCAAGTCGATTTCAGTGAGTTGTTTTTTAATGTCCCCCAACACAAAATGACTGGCCGAGGCATTGTCTGCAATGGTATCGGTGATTTTGATGTCCCAGTTTTCGATGCGGCTGCCCACTATTTCTATGGCTGCTACTGCATAATCGATTGCCGCTTCTACTTCCTCAAGGCTTGGGTTTAACGAGTGAATTCCTTTTTTTAGAATGAATGCAATTTCAGCTTCTGCCTTGGGTTGCATGGTTTCGCTGATAGACAATTCCCCTCGATTATCAATTTGCATGTCGTCAAACAGTATTCCAAAATCGGGTTGGTCAACCCCCAATTGCTCCTGAACTTTCAACGAGGTGAGGCCTATTTTTTTTCCTACAATCTTTGCGCCTTGTAATATTCGGCTTTGGGTGATTAGGTTTTGAACGGCATAAGCAGTTTCTTGAGAAGTTTCCCCGATTATGATTCTTACCGGTTCACAAGGTATCTTTGATGCAGCTGCGATTTCCAGTTGAGATGCAGCAGTAAGTATTTCAGTATCCTGAGACATTAATTGTTGTATTTAGGTCCTAAATTTTTGATCATCTCCTCAGTAATGGCATCTAAATCATAGGTATGTTTCCAGCCCCAGTCATCACGAGCTTCCTTGTCATTAATACTCTGCGGCCAGCTGTCTGCAATTGACTGTCTAAAATCAGGCTCATAACTGATTGTAAATTCAGGTATTTGCTTTCTGATACTGGCTGCAATTTCCTCCGGATTAAAACTTATTGCCGCCAAATTGTATGATGATTTAATTTTTATATTTTCTTCCGGAGCACTCATTATATCCATCGTTGCTTTAATGGCATCGTCCATATACATCATTGGCAAAGTGGTTTCACCGTTTAAAAAACAAATGTATTTTTTGTGCTTTAATGCTTTGTGATAGATGTCTATAGCATAGTCTGTAGTTCCTCCACCCGGAAGTGTTTGCCAACTGATGATACCGGGGTAGCGAATGCTTCTCACATCCACATTGTATCTTTTACTGTAATACTCACACCAACGTTCGCCGGTTTGCTTACTAATGCCATAGACCGTTGAAGGTTCCATAACGGTGTATTGTGGCGTGTCTGATTTTGGGGTTGTGGGTCCAAAAACAGCAATGCTTGAGGGCCAGAATATTTTTTCAATCTTTTTGTCCTTTGCTAAATTAAGAACATTAAATAGGGAATTCATATTGAGGTTCCATCCTTTCATTGGGAACTTTTCTGCTGTTGCTGAAAGCATGGCTGCCATTAAATACACTTCGCTTATTTCATATCTAATAACTATGTTTTCTATAGCTTCATAATTGGTGGCATCGACAATTTCAAAAGGGCCACTTTGCATCAATTCAGGCTCGCCTTCCCTAATGTCGCTGGCAATTACTTTGTGGCTTCCGTATTTTTGGCGTAAGGCTGCAGTGAGCTCAGTACCAATCTGACCGCAAGCCCCGAGGATAAGTATTCTGGATTTCATTAAGTTATTTTTTATTGCTCGTAAAGATAAGAAATCACTTTTTCTTGAATTGACCCTTTTGAAAAATATAACAAATCAAAAGGCGTTGTTTTATATACAAGAATAAAACATTCAAAATAATTTAGTTTATTTTCGTAAATTATTTCAACACCTCTAATGAGTTTCAAAAAAGCCATCTTTATAGCGACCTCTTTTGTTTTTTTGGGTTCCTGCAATTCAAATACCGGAAGCAGTACGGATATTTCTTCTGATGATCTGGAAATAGAACTCCCAAAAAGTGATGTTAATTTTCCAAGCCTTTCGGCTGATGCTATGGATAAAATTACTTCCTGGCAGTATTTTCAGGAATTTGAAAATGACCTGAAGCAAATTAACCGGGGCAATGTTAGAAGTTACAGAAGCGAAACCGAGCGTATGTCGGCCGTATCAGATTCCTTATTAAAAAACATTCCCGAAGCATTAAACACCAATGCCATATCATCAAGAATGCGTGTGGTAAACGTAAGGGTTAAATTGCTTGAAGAGAGCATTCATCAGCCCAATGCTGAGCTGGAAGTGATTACAAATCACCTCAAAGAGACCAATAACGCTTTTACAAACCTCATCATTCAACTCAACGAAAAATTTGAAAAAATGCGCATTGATGAACTCGCAAGAACACTCGAAAATCTGGAGCAATCAGAAAGTTCACGCATTTCAGATTCGCTATAATTTTTTTATCTCATCCATTTGCCGGCAAGTTAAAATCTAACCCTAATATAAAGTTGCCATAATAATTTTAAGTTCAGCCTTATAGTCATGATTTACTTCCTCATTTTAAACTTTTTTTAACTATAAAGCTCTAACAATAGTAATATCTTGGGCAGCTATTTAGAATCAACTCCAAAAGTTAAATTAAACATCCAGGGATTTAATAGACTAAATAGAAAAAGGCTTTTCAAGAGGCTCGAGATAACCAATTAAAAACAAATAGAATAGACACATGAAAACCAAAACAATGAAAACTACGCTAGCTCTAGGCGCAGTAATTGCTCTCACGGCTGTAGCTTGTAAAACAGACAAGCAGCAAGTAGACGAAACACCACGAGGCATCAATCTAGCCTATATGGACACCACGGTGAGCCCAACAGAAGATTTTTTCAGGTATGTAAACGGCTCCTGGCTGGATGCTAACCCTATCCCTGAAGACGAAACAAGTTGGGGAAGTTTTGCTGTATTGAGAAAAAAAACCAATGAGGACGTACTCGCCATTTTAAAAAATGCAATGACTGACCCTGACCTTAAAAAGGGCTCAGACCAGGCAAAAGCGGTCTATTTATTTGAGTCAATTGTGGATACAGTTGCAAGAGATGAAGCCGGAGTTGAACCTCTTCTTCCCTATCTGGAGCGAATATCTTCCATTCAAAACATGAATGACCTTCAAGAGTACCTGATTGAAATGCAGTCTATGGGTGGTTCAGACTTTTTTGGATTTTTTGTTTCAGGTGCCCCAACAGACAGCAATATGAATGTTGGCTACTTGGGAGCTTCAGGTCTTGGTCTTCCTGACAGGGATTACTACCTGAACGATGATGAAGATTCCAAAGAAAAAAGACAAAAATATGTAGAGCACATCACCCGTATGCTACAATTTTTGGGTGATACTGAAGAAGAAGCAGCAGCACAGGCACAACGCATTCTTGCATTTGAAACCATTTTGGCAGAACCAAGGATGGACCGCGTTGACCGTCGCGATGCCAGAAAAAGGAATAACCCAAGAACAGTAAACCAACTTCAGGAAATGGTTCCGCAAATCAACTGGAACAAATATTTTGAAGGCATTGGTGCTAAAAAAGTTGATACCATCATCGTTACTGAATTGGCTTACCTTGCTTCCTTAAAGGATGTATTTGCAAAAAATGAAGTAGAAGACTGGAAAACATTCTTGAGATGGTCTGCTTTTAACAGTGCATCAAGTATGCTTTCGATGGAAATCGAAAAAGCAAGCTGGGACTTCTATGCAAAAACCATGACAGGTGCCGAAAAACAACGACCACTTGACGAAAGGGCTTTAGCTGTAGTTAATGGAGTACTTGGAGAAGCTTTAGGTAAATTGTATGTGGACGAAATGTTCCCTCCCGAAGCCAAAAAAACCGCTGAAGATATGATAGACAAAGTGGTTCAGGCATTTGACACAAGAATTAAGGCGCTTGACTGGATGACTGAAGATACCAAGGTGAAAGCACTTGAAAAGCTTCACAGCATGAACATTAAAATTGGCTATCCCGATGTTTGGAAAGACTACTCTGCCCTTGAAGTTGAACAAGGCGCGAGCTATTTTGACAACCGTATGGCTGCCTCTCAGTGGAATTTTAACAGAAGCATTGATAAATTGGGTGAACCAGTTGACAAAACTGAGTGGTTTATGGCGCCCCAAGTAGTAAATGCCTATTACAGCCCTTCTTTTAACGAAATAGTATTTCCTGCAGCGATTTTACAACCTCCTTTCTATGACTACAAGGCAGACCCTGCTGTTAACTTTGGTGGGATAGGCGCAGTAATTGGTCACGAAATTTCTCACGGTTTTGATGACAGTGGAGCTCGTTTTGACAAAGACGGAAACTTAAATAACTGGTGGACTGAAGAAGATCTTACCGCTTTTGAAGCATTGGGACAAGGGTTGGCAGATCAATACAGTGCCATTGAAGTATTGCCCGGTCAGTACATAAACGGCAAACTTGCACTTGGTGAAAACATTGGTGACCTTGGAGGAACAAACGCAGCTCTTGACGGTTTGAGATTACACCTGGAAAAGCACGGTGACCCCGGATTAATTGATGGATTTACTCAGGAACAACGATTTTTCCTTTCCTGGGCAACCATCTGGAGAATTCAATACAGGGAAGAAGCCATGGTGCGTCAATTGCGCTTAGGGCCTCACTCTCCGGGGAATTACAGAGCTTGGGTGCCCATTAGAAACCTGGATGCGTTTCACGAAGCTTTTGGAACCCAAGAAGGAGACCCAATGTATCTTGCTCCTGAAGACAGAATTAAAATTTGGTAACATTTTCCAAATACCTAATAAAAAAAGGGAGCAAAATTGCTCCCTTTTTTATTGCTTTTAATTTAATTATTGTTTACTTAACTCAAGTGTTTGTACTTGATTTTGACCATCAGTAGATCGCCATTTTTGATATCTTCTCCTGTTTTCAACAATAATCCAGGTTTTAATAAAATCTGATTGTTCTTTGTCACCATCAAGGGTCACAAACATATCTGAAGCCACCCATCTAAAAGGTAAATTATCCTCTCTTTTAACTTGAAAAACCTCATAATTCAAATTTTTCTCTCCTCGCCCATTACCTCTAAAGTTCATTGTGCCAATATTGTTTAATTTAACAGATTGTACGCCTTGGGTAGATGTCTCATAACTCGTTACATTCCAAGTACCCACAAGCCTGTGTGAGCAAGAAGTCAATAAAGGCACAGCCATTAAAATCAGTGTTGTGTAAAAAATAGTTCTTTTCATAATAATTCGTTTTTTACGAAAATAACCAAATAAGCAGACATTTAAAAATTAAGCAAATCAGCATTATTGTTACATCCATAGAAAAAAACTATACTATGTTGTGATGAAACTCAAACTGAAGTTCATTTTCAACAACACAACTCCTAATTATTTTTTGAAACTCTTGATTAACTTTTTCGAAATGAGGGGGTGGCAAGTTTCTGGATATTGCTTGTTGCGTATAATAAGCATATCTAGAGGGGTGAGATGGAAAAACCCCGTGAATGGTCTTATCCCAAAAATTTGTTTCAATGACTCTTTCAATTAGCCGGATACAATCATTTCTATGAATTAAATTTACCGGTGTATTGCCACCTGTTAAATTGGTTTTTCCCGAAAGATAGTTTACAGGATGTCTGTCTTCACCTATTAATCCGCCAAAACGAATTACGGTTGTTTTAAAATTGGGATTGGATTTTAAAAGTGCTTCCGTTCTTAGCAAATCCTTTCCGGATAAGGAATCAGGAGTTGGAATTGTGCTTTCATCAACAACCCCCTGGTTGTCTCCAAAGACTGAAGTAGAGCTCACAAACAATACATTTTCTATTCTGGATTGCTGAATAAAAGGAATTAGCTTTTCCATTTTTCTGCTGAACAATTCAAGTGAATTGCCACGCATTCCCGGAGGAACATTGATAATTAAAGTATGGCTGCTTTCAAGGAAACCATATACATCCCCGGTCGTATTTTCGGCGTTAAGCTGAATCAAAAAAGGCCGGATTCCTGCTTTCTTTAAATCTACTATTTTTTGTTCCGATGTTGTGGAGCCTTTAATGCTATATCCCTTTCGCTGTAGCGAAACAGCTAAAGGCAACCCCAACCAGCCACATCCCAAAATGCTAATTTGTGTCATGCTCTTCTTCAATTAATTCTGGAAGGGTTTGGGGTGCAAGAGCATCAATATCTATTGTTTTTTGTAAAATCACAGCATCTGTAGTGATAAATGGTTTGGGCATTTCTGACGGGGAGCGAGCGGGAATAGAAAAACGGTCATGCTCCAGCAAATCAAAGGACATCTCCTGAACGAGAAACGGAATTTTTTGGTCTTTCTGAAAACTGTATTTTATTTCAAGACTATCGCCGTCAGAAACATAATAGCTAAGAAGTATGTTTGTATTTCGGTTTTCAATGGCGTTGCCGGTGGAATCATTTTTTGGGAATGACATCCCGTTTACAACAAATTCTTTAAATACTACATCTTTATCTGCAAACAAAGCAATCCTGTTTACGCGTCGATTGGGTTTAATGATTAGGGTTACATTTCGCCAATCATCGAAAATCGAATCCTGAATTAATTTGACTTCGGGTTTGGGAATGGCTTTATCAGGCGCAACAACCGCATAAGAGAAGCCTGTGCCATACTTGCTTCCTGCAACATTTTCGATAACTTCAGAAGCTATTAGTTTATCATCGCCCAAATAATTTTCAGTCCACGAATCCAGCACCCGGTCATAAGTTACCCAAAAGGATGCCCCGGTATCTGTGTTTTGAAAATAAACCAAACTATTGGGCTTGTGTTGCTCATCGCTAAAACCCGATTGAAAATGGGCAGTCACCAAACTTATGATGCCTAAAACTAAAAACAAGCTTGCAAATGTCTTCTTCATTCTAAAAGAAACCAATAATGGCAAAAGCAAGCCAAACAACAAAACTGAAAAAACCGCACTGCCCACCAGCATTTTTAACCCAAGTCCAACCGGAAAAAACTGAATGAGTGGCGCCAGTATAAAAATTGCAGGAACACTCAATAAAAGCAATACAACCACATTGGGTTGTTTGTATTTTAATTTAAGGAATAACATAACCAACGTGAAGTAAACCGGAACAATAAAAAACGATCCCCCTTTGAGGTATAAAGCCAAAAGTGCACAAATGACAAGCCAGAAAAACACGGGGGCAATAAGCAGGTTAACTGTATTTTCCTTTTTATAAAACCTGTGGTACATCCAAAATGTGATTGCCAGGGAAAGAGCCACAAAGAAAGCGATGTACAAATGCCCGTTGTATGTGAACCCGTGTAAAATTTCGCCATAACCGGGATAAAGTATAAGCAATAACTTCCACCCAAAATGGGCCACCAATCCGCAAATTGCCAGAGAAAAAACAAATGGAACGAAACCTTTCAGGACTTCAACACCATTTAGTTTTTTGATTTTAAAGCCGTAAACAATCAACCCGATAAACAGTAAAACAGCAAAGATTAATAAAGGCATTATCCACGAAAAAGGGTAGTACACCATTTTGATAATGGGCATATTAAAATAGATGTAATCCTCTTCGGCTTTTAGGTTTGACAAATCGCTTTGTGTAAAGTGGTTCAAAATAGCCATGACATAAGTCCCCTGATGCTCCAGCGTGTTTCTGTCCAAATTTTCGTAAGTGTCTTCTGCAGTGTGGTAATGGTAATGGTCATCAATAAAGGCAAAAAAGTAACTGTCAATATCAGCCAATTCTCTGAAAATGGTCGAGTCTGTGTCATTGGGCAACATTTTGTAAACACTGTACATTAGTGATGATGCCACAGGGTGAGAGGGATTAGCTTTCACAAATTCTCTAACCAGCCTGGCGTTGCCCTGATTGGTTTCAAGAATCATATTTGAAGGACCACCGCTGCCTCTGGCCTCAAAGTTGACCACGATGCCAACGTCTTCCACCCAGGGGTGTTCTTCCACAAAAAGCTTGGCTCCCATAAGCCCGATTTCTTCAGCATCGCTAAAAAGGATAATAATGTCATTTTTCGGGATTTCCCCGGAAGCCAGATAGGCCCTGACTCCTTCAAGTATAGCCACTATTCCCGAACCTGCATCACTGGCGCCATGACTTTTTGAATGTGGAGCGCTGTCATAATGTGCTAAAAGCATCAACGCTTTTCCTTGTTCCCTTCCGGGAATGCGAGCAAGGATGTTTTTCGGCTTTGCCAACACTCCCCACTTTCTATTGAGCGTAAAGCCTTCCTGAACGTGAGGTTCCAGCCCAAGTAGCCCAAGTTGGGCAATCAAATATTCACGAACTTCGTCATGAGCATCACTACCGATGTAATGTGGTTTTTCAGAAATTATTTTCAACTGTTCAAGTGCACGTTCAGTTGAAAACAGGGTTTCAGGAGTTGATGCATCAGATATTCTTGAAGGCATCAAAGTCTTAAAACTTAAATAAATAAGCAGTATTATAAACAGAAAAGAGATGAAAGTGGTTTGGTTGGAAAATTTCATTTAGTTTTTTTTTAAGCCGTTTAAAGATACATTTTTTATCTTTTAGGAAAAGGGTATTATATAAAATGAAAATTTTTGCTTATATTTCTTTTCTAAAATATTGAGCTATGGTTAAAAGTTATCAGGGCAAATTTGTCAGGCAAGACAAAAACCCATCACAAAATATAAAAGTGAAAGATTTTATGTCTACAACGTTAACTGTTTTTAGACCGGAACAATCTATTCCCGAAGTAATCAATGTTTTAATCCAGAATAGGATTTCCGGTGGCCCGGTCGTAAATGATAAATTTGAACTCGTGGGGGTTATCTCTGAGGGGGACTGTATAAAACAACTTTCAGAAAGTCAGTACTACAATATGCCCATAGAAAATGTTTTGGTAGAAAGTTGTATGGCAAGAAATGTGGAAACAGTTGACGGGGAAATGACCATTTTTGATGCAGCAAAAAAATTCCTCAATGCCAAACGCAGGAGATTCCCAATTGTAGAGGACAGAAGGCTAATTGGTATGATTAGCCAAAAAGATATTCTCAAAGCTGCTATTGGTATAAAAGCTCAAACCTGGGATCCCAATAAATAAATTTAACTCAGCCCCACATCAAGCATCATCATTAAAATAAACCCGCCAATAAAGCCCATGGTTGCAATGTCGGTATTTTTGTCTTGTTGGGTTTCGGGAATCACTTCTTCAATCACAACAAAAATCATAGCCCCTGCTGCAAAAGCAAGCGCATAAGGCAAAATGGGTTCAAAGGTTAATACTGCCCAAGCCCCTAATACCGCTGCTATGGGTTCAACGATGGCAGATGCCTGGCCTAACATAAAACTTTTCCTTCTGGACATTCCGGCACGTCTTAATGGCATGGCAACCGCTACTCCTTCAGGGAGGTTTTGCAGGCCAATTCCCATAGCTAAGGCCACAGCTCCACCAATGGTTGCGCCATCCATTCCCATAGCCACACCCCCAAACAGTATTCCCAATGCAAGTCCCTCCGGGATGTTGTGCATAGTTATTGCCAGCGTAAGTAAGGTAGATTTATGCCACGGGGTTTTTACTCCCTCCTTTTCACTTTCCTTAAAATTGATGTGCAAGTGTGGCAAAACTTTATCCAACCCAAAAAGAAACAAAGCCCCAAGAAAAAACCCAATAGCGGCCGGAATCACTTTTACAAAGCCTTCGCCCGGACTCATTTCAATACCCGGCTGCAGCAAACTCCAAAAGCTGGCAGCGACCATAACGCCGCCGGTAAAACCAAGCATTCCGTCTAAGGCCACCCTCTTCAGGTTTTTAAACAAAAACACGACAGAAGCACCAAGAGCTGTTAACCCCCAGGTAAATAAGCCCGCATAAAGCGCAGCAACAACAGGGTCAAGTTGCTCAAAATAAGCGATAATTGCATCCATAGGTTAGTTGGTCTTTAAGTAAAGGTTTAAAGCAATCTGATTTGAAATCGTCAGGTTTTCATTGCCTATTTTAATTCTAAAGGAGTCATCAAAATCTTCTTTTTCTATCACCGTGATTTTCTTCCCTAACGAAATTCCATTTTTGTCCAAAAATTTCAAAAAGGAAGTAGAAGTATCTTTCACACCAACACAAACCCCGGTATCACCTGCTTTCAAGGTGCTGAGCAACACTTTATCCCTTTCGGGGAAGGTGCCGTCCTTAGAGGGAATGGGGTCGCCATGTGGGTCAAATTTTGGAAAATCTAGGTGTTTGTCAAGCCGGTCAACCAGTTTGTCAGAGTCGATATGTTCAAGTTGTTCAGCAATTTCGTGAACTTCATCCCAGTTGAAATCAAGCTTCTCAACCAGAAAAACTTCCCACAGGCGGTGCTTTCTAATGATTTTTGCAGCTGTTTTTCTGCCTTCCTTTGACAGGGTTACCCCTTGATATTTCACATAATTCACCAGCTTTTTATCTGCCAGCTTTTTAAGCATATCTGTAACAGACGAAGCTTTGGTATGCATCTGCTCTGCAATCGCATTGGTCGATACGCCATCTTGAGTAAATCGTTCCAGATGAAAAATGGCTTTTAAATAATTTTCTTCAGAATCGCTGAACATACACTTTTTTCTCTCGCAAAAATACAAATTTATATCATATGAAAATACTTTTTTAGTCTTGTCTAAATTTATTTTATATTTTTGCCAAAATTTAAACTGATGAGGTTATTCCCCGCTATATTATTTTCTATTCTTTGTTTGCCAATTTTTGGGCAACAAGCAAACCTGATTGAAGGCACAATCCAAGATATAAATGGCCCGATTCCTTTTGCGACAGTTTTAATTAATAACTCCCATACAGGAACACAGGCAGATAGTAACGGGGTTTTTAAATTAGAAACCACGGCAGTAAACCCTACACTGGAAGTAAGGGCAATAGGCTATCAAACGGTCACAAAAACCATTACTTTTCAAAATGCAAATAACATAGAAGTTACTATTATTTTAACTGCGGCAGATGAGATGCTGGACGAGATTATTATCGACCAACAAAGCGGTCTTACACGCCGCACACCTTATGCGCTCACCCAGGTGGATATGCAGCACATTTCACAAAGCAGTAATGCCGGTGGGATTGCAGGCGTGTTAAAAGAATTGCCGGGCATCAGCGGTGCAGAACTAGGACCGGGAATTGTCAAGCCTTTTATTCGTGGACTGGGTTTCTCCAGAGTAGTCACCCTGTATCAAAACAACAAACTGGAAAATCATCAATGGGGTCAGGATCACGGGCTGGGTTTAAACAGTCTGGGAGTGAAAAGTGTTGATATTATAAAAGGCCCGGCTTCCATTTTATATGGTTCAGGTGCTATTGGCGGAGTTCTTATCATAAAGGATGATGAACCTTATTTAACCACTGAAAACTTCACAGGTTCTGTGGGCGCCACATTCAACAGTACCTCAAACGGCTTTAGAAATTATGGGTCTTTGGGGAAAAAATTCCAAAATAACCTGTTTGTTGCCGTTGATGCAGCCTATGAAAATCATGCCGATTACAAAAACGGGGAAAACCGCCTCATTGGCAACAGCCGGTTTAATTACAGTACACTAAGGTTGCACGCCGGAATTGACAAAGAAAATTATAAAAGCAAACTTTCATTTACTTACCAAAAACAAAACCTGGGAATCATTGAAGATGATGAAATGGAAGAAACCCTTGCAACTACCCGCAATGACCGCAGGATGCAACTACCTTTCCAGGAAGTGAGCGACTACCTGATTTCCTTTAGTGAAGAACGTTTACACGAAAAGTTTCAAACATTTTTACACCTCTCCCATCACTTCAATGACCGAAACGAAATTGAAGACGATTTTGACGAAATCGATTTGGGTTTAAAACAACACCACACCTTTTTTACTGGACGTATAAGCTTTTTCCCGGAGTCTGGATTTACACATACATTTGGGGTACAATCAAGCTTGATAAATACTTCCAACAAAAAAGAGGCCGAAGAAATCCTCATTCCCGATGCGAGAACTACGGATATTGGTGTCTATTATTTAGGCAGCAAACAAATTGAAAAATTTTACCTGCAAGGTGGGCTGCGGTTTGACTATAGAAATGTACAGGCGCTCGCAAATTCTCAAGCACTTATCGATTACGGATTTATCCTTCCCGGAGATCCTGACAACAGAAAGTTAACCACAAATTTTAGCGGGCTGACAGGCTCGTTGGGCGCGAGTTACCGGATTAATCCGAGACATCAAATAAAGCTCAACACCTCAACCGGCTTCAGGGCACCTGACCTAGCCGAGTTGTTCTCAAACGGGCCTCATCCGGGCACAAGTCGTTTTGAAGTGGGCAATGCCAATTTTAAAAGGGAACAAAGTCTCCAAACTGATTTAACATACACTTTTTCAGGGAATTCGCTAAGCTTGGGTGGCTCTCTCTATTTCAACGACATTTCAAACTATATTTTCTTTACCAATACAGGGGAAATCAGGCCCGAAGACGGACTCGAAATATGGGAATTTCAACAAGAGAACGCACTCCTCTATGGTACAGAATGGGAAGTGACTTATAGACCTTTTCAAAACGATGATTTAAAACTGAGAGCGACAGCAGCCCTTGTTAGAGGAGAGTTGAAAGACCAAAATGAAAATTTAACTTTTATCCCGGCAGATCAATATGGTTTTGATTTGGGTTACAAGCCCTTTTTCTCAAAAAGAACACTTTTTACAGCAGGAGTTAACCATACTTCAATGCAAAACCGCCCCGGTTTTAACGAATTGAGTACGCCAGCCTACACTCTTGTCCAGACAGGATTGTCTCACGATTTTGTTTTCGAAAACGGCACATTGAACACAAGCCTACAGGTTAAAAACCTTTTGAATAAAAACTATGTAGACCACCTTTCTATTTTGAGAGCATTTGAAATTACAAATCCCGGGAGAAATATTCAGCTGGCGGTGAGGTATCGGTTTTAGCACTATTTAAATCCCCGCTCTTTTTGCAATTGCTCGTAAGCTTCCTGAACTTTTCTGAACTTTTCCTCCGCCCCTTTTCGGTAAGCTTCATCCATGTGTTGTAGTTTATCGGGATGGTATTTTTTAGCCATGGTGCGGTAAGCCTTTTTTATCTCTTCACTTGTAGCGCTTCTGTCTATTTCCAAAATCTTATAGGCACTGTCAGGGTTTTTAAAAAACATCGCTTTGATACTTTCAAAATCACGTGTATCAATAGACATATAACCGGCTATTTCATTTATTTTATTTACTTCGGGAACAGAAACGTGGCCGTCGGCCTGGGCTATACTAAAAAGGAAATGTATAATTTGTAATCGGGATTCATATCGCATGCGAACCCGTAAATATTCGCAAATAGCTTTTGGGGCCACTTCACGGTTTTTTACCACCTCATTAAAAGTCCTGAAAATAGCGTTTGCCTTTTCCTTGCCATAGGATTGCACAAAATAATTTTGTACAAACTGCATTTCCTGTTGGCTCACTTTACCATCGGCTTTGATGACAATTGCGGCTAGTGAAAGCAAGTTAAGCTCAAAATCTGCAGGCGATACACGGCCACCTGAAGAGGATACATTGGTGCGGTTATTTTTTATAATGCCTTCTATAAAGCTTCCCAACAGATAACCTATAAAAGCCCCAAAAAAGCGGAAGACCATAAAACCTATAATAGCACCAATCCAACGAATCAAAATAAAAATATTAAAATTAAAGAACGGCAAAGATAAGAATTACAAAGAGTAGGGGTATTAGAAATTTAACGTAATCCTAAGAATTCAAGAATTATAAAAGCCGTTTTGAGTATTTAAAATTTATTACCTTTGTACTTTAGAATAATTTTAAATAAGGAAATATATGTACCCACCAGAATTAGTTAGACCCATGCGCGAAGACCTTGCAAATGCAGGCTTTGCAGAATTACATACAGCTTCTGAAGTAGAAGAGGCCATACAAAAAAAAGGAACCACACTTGTAGTGGTTAATTCGGTTTGCGGTTGTGCCGCTGCAAATGCCCGTCCGGGAGCAAAAATGTCTCTTCAAAACAGCAAAAAACCTGACCAACTGGTAACCGTTTTTGCCGGGGTTGACCGGGAAGCCACCGATGCTGCCAGAGCACAAATGATTCCTTTTCCGCCAAGCTCGCCATCAATGGCACTTTTTAAAGACGGAGAATTGGTCCACATGCTGGAGCGTCACCACATTGAAGGACGTCCTGCTCAACTCATAGCAGAAAATTTAATGGATGCTTACAATCAATATTGTTAAGCATAGAAAAACATAGAATGAAGAAACCGCTTTTTATTGAAGCGGTTTTTTTATTTTTGGATGCACGATGAAATTTATATCAAAAATATTAAGCTATCTCCTTTCTGTAGTATTTTTTCTACTCTTTGGGATATTGTTGCTTTTGTTTGACCCCATTCAACGTGTTTGTCTGAATATCTTTGGTTACAACACACACAGAAAAAGCGTGGCTGTTTTTAATTGGTTTACGTTAAGAACACTCCACATTTTAGGGACAACTTTTAAAATAACCCTGCCTAAAAGCTTACCCAAAAACAAGCCCGTTATCATCGTTTCAAATCATCAAAGTATGTGGGACATCCCACCCATAATTTGGTTTTTGAGAAGTCTTCACCCCAAATTCATATCAAAAAAAGAATTGGGTAAAGGAATCCCCACTATTTCTTACAATTTAAAGCACGGCGGTTCAGTTTTGATTGACCGAAATAACCCGGAGCAAGCCACAGAGGAAATCAAAAAAATTGCACAATATATTTCAAAACACAACAGAGGGGTTGTAATTTTTCCGGAAGGTACCCGCAGCAGAACCGGAACGCCAAAACCATTCAAATATAAAGGTCTCAAAACCCTTTTTGAAAATGCCCCTGATGCCTATGTTGTTCCTGTATCCATCAGTAATTCCTGGAAACTGCAGCGTTATGGGATTTTTCCAATTCCACTGGGCACACGTTTGACATTTCAAATACATTCTGCCATCAAAGTGGGAGATTTTGAACACGAAGAACTCATTCAAAAACTCGAGAAACAAATTACTGAGAACGTAACTCATTAAGCCAACATGACTCAAAGTGAAGACAACCTTATTGAAAATACAATTCAGTTTGTGAAAGAAAGACTGGAAAACTCTGAAGGCGGCCACGACTGGTTTCACATTGAGCGGGTTTATAAAAACAGTTGTTTAATTGCCGAAAGCGAAGATTGTAACCTATTGGTTGTAAAACTTAGTGCGTTACTTCACGATATTGCAGACAGCAAATTCCACAATGGTGATGAATCTATTGGTCCCGCTGTAGCGAAAGACTTTATGGAGTCTGAAAAAGTGTCAAATTATATCATCGAGCACGTTGTAAAAATCATTGAGAACATTTCTTTTAAAGGCGGAAATGAGCAAAAATTGTTTCATTCAATAGAATTGGACATTGTTCAGGATGCCGACAGGCTGGATGCTATGGGTGCTATTGGAATTGCTAGGGCTTTTAATTATGGTGGTTTCAAAAACCGAAAACTCTATGACCCGGAAATCAATCCCAATTTAAATTTAACCAAAGAAGAATACAAGAACTCCACAACTCCCACCATCAATCATTTTTATGAAAAACTGTTGTTGCTCAAGGATAAAATGAATACTGAAACCGGTAAAAAGCTGGCACAGAAAAGGCATGATTTTATGGAGATTTACTTAAAGCAGTTTTATAAAGAATGGGAAGGAAACCTCTAAACTTTCAAAACAAACGCATTTGACCGGTTTGGGGAACTGCATATTTTGCCTTTTCTATTTCATATAAAGAGGTATTTAAAGGTTTTAAGTTTTCCTTTGTCAAATATTTCTTTCGGGCAATGGCAAACTGCTGGTGGATTTGCTCTGCGATTGTTCCTTCCCCTTTCATCCTTTTTCCATATCTGGAATCATTTAATTTTCCCCCGTGACAAGACGCTATTTGATGCAACACTTTTTCAGCCCTGTCCGGAAGTGTTTTCTTGATCCATTCAGTAAACACCTCCCAATGGAACCGTTTAAGCGTACAATGGTATAGCCCACAGAAACAGCTCCTCTTTTAGCCACTTCTTTAACCAAAGGCAAAATCTCATGACTATTAATGGCAGGAATTATTGGTGCCATCATGACATTGACCGGAACACCAATGTTGGATAGACCCTGAACTGTCTCCAAGCGTTTAGCAATAGTAGCAGTTCTTGGCTCCAGAATTCGTCTGGTCGATTCATTCAGGGAGGTTATTGAAATAGAAACATGGATTAAATTGTCTTTAGCCAGCTCTTGTAAAATATCCATATCCCGTCGTATTAAGGCATTTTTAGTAATTATCCCAACCGGATGCTTGTACTTCAAGAAAAGCTGTAGCAACTCCCTGGTAATTTTCAATTTCTTCTCTATGGGCTGGTAGCAATCGGTATTCCCTGAAAGTATTATAGTATGTGCTTTCCAGGATTTTTTCTTTAGGTGGTTTTCCAAAAGTTCAGGCGCATTTTTCTTTACGAGAATTTTTTGTTCAAAATCTAGTCCTGCATTATATCCCCAATATTCATGAGAGTTTCTGGCATAACAATACACACAACCGTGCTCACAGCCTTGATAGGGGTTTAGGGAATATCCCATTCCAATATCAGGGCTGGTTACTTTATTAACAATGGTTTTTGGGAAAGTGGGAATGAAATCAGTTTTGGTGTTTTGCGGTTCATCGCCTTCCAAAGCACAGTGATTGAGAAAATCATCACGAAGTTCACTTCTATGCTCTAAAAACTTATTGACCGTGTGGTGTTGCGCTCCACGTCCTTTTATATAACCGGAAGTCATAGGGAAATTGTATTTTCCCAAAAATAGAAATTATTTGGAATAATTCCAAACAATAAAGGACATATTCCTGTTTATCGTCCGGGAAAATCAGCCTTTCTTTTTTCAAGAAACGCCGAGGTACCTTCTCTAAAATCTGCTGTGCCAAAACAATTTCCAAATTCCTCCACTTCAACTGAGAAACCATTTACCCCATCTTTATAATTTGCATTAACTGCACGGATAGCCGCGGCAATGGCAACGGTAGAATTTTTCATTATTTTTTGAGCAATACTCTCAGCAAATGGCAGTAAATCTTCCTGAGTTGTAACATGGTTGACCAATCCATAATTCAAAGCTTGATTGGCATCTATCATCCCAGCGGTCATTATCATTTCCATAGCCCTGCCTTTACCCACAAGATGAGCAAGCCGCTGTGTGCCTCCATAACCCGGAATCACACCAAGGGATACTTCAGGCAAACCCATTTTGGCATTGTCACTTGCAATCCTGAAATGAGCTGCCATAGCCAACTCAAGTCCGCCGCCCAATGCAAATCCATTGACTGCAGCGATTATTGGTGTAGAAAGGTTGGCAGCTAAATCAAAAAGCAATTGCTGCCCTTGTAAAGCCAGCTTTTTACCCTCCTTAACAGAAAAAGAAGCAAATTCACTGATGTCTGCACCTGCAACAAAAGCCTTTTCACCACTTCCTGTAAGAATTATGACTTTAGTATTTTTATCAAGTTCTGAAGCCAAAAGTGCTTTATTCAGTTCCTTTATAGTCTCTAAATTTAGTGCATTAAGCTTTGAAGGTCTGTTAATGGTTATTGTAGTTATTCCTCCTTTAGTTTCGACAAGTATATTCTCAAAATTCATCTGAATGAGTGTTTTTGTTTTAGTCTATAAATTTAGGAAATTCTACCGTAAAAACAGAACCTTTACCTGAATCTGAACTTAAAGTTATTTTGCCTCCATAGTTTTCGATGATGCTTTTTACCATCGCAAGGCCTAAGCCCATTCCGCTGCTTTTTGTTGTGAATTTGGGTTCAAAAATGCGTTCTTTATTTTGCTCGGGAATGCCCACGCCATTGTCTGTAACCTCAATGACTGCTGTTTTGTTTTTACTAAAAACTTTTACAACTACTTCAGGGTTGTCCTTTTCGTCTACAGACTGAACGGCATTTTTAACCAGGTTTGTCACTACCCTGATGAGCTGTGCCCTATCCATTTTTACAATGATTTCTTCCTCACCGGTTTCAAAATGTACATAATCTTCATTAAAAATATCTAAAGCCAGTTTGGTAATTTTAATCAGGTTCAAGGTTTCATCCTTTTGTGCTGGCATATTGGCATAAGTGGAAAAAGCCGAGGCAATCGAACTCATGGTGTCAATTTGTTGGGTCATTGAAGACGAAAACTCCTTTACTTTATGGTGAATTTCCGGGTCATTGGGGTCAAATTTTCGTTCAAAGCTCTGGACACTCAACCGCATTGGTGTTAAGGGGTTTTTGATTTCATGAGCCACCTGTTTGGCCATTTCGCGCCAGGCAGATTCCCGCTCATTGGCCGCCAAAGCTGCTGCACTGCGTTCAAGTTCATCAATCATCCCATTGTATGCCTGAACAAGTGTTGCTATTTCTTCACTTACGTTTGAAATTTCAATTTTTTTATTGGCACTGCCCAATCTGGTTTCCTTGATTTTGTCAGTAATGGTATTGAGCGATTTGGTGATGTGTTTGGATAAAAAATAAGAAAGAACAATAGCAATAAACATCATCAATAAATACACCTGAGCCAATCTCATTAAAAAGTTTTTCAGCTCACGCGAAATAAAATCATCTTCTTCAATATAAGGTAAATTAAGTATGGCAAGTGGCTTAAAATGATGGTCGGTGATGTATGAATATGACGAACGGAATTTTTTATCGCCTTCGCGAAAGCGGACGACATGTTTTTTGTCTGAAGCGTTTTTAAGTTCAATTAAAATGTTTTGAGGAATGGTCTCTGAGGGCCTTTCAAAAAAGGACGCTCTTGAGCTTGACAATACATTTCCCTTAAGATCAAACAATAAAAGTTCCATATTGTGAATGTCCTGAATTTCATAAATCTTATCCTTAAAAATCAGGGGGATGTTATGGGTAACTACTTCATAGGAAGTTTTCCTTAATTCATAATTGATACTGGCCCTTATTTGGTCTTCTTTTCGCTCAAGCCGCTCTTTGTGGTACTGCATGGCATCTTCACTGTACTGATAAATCGTTGCGGTAGCAATCAAAATTGAAGCACCAAGCACCAAAAATATCATCGAAAGAAAAATCTTGGTGCGTAGGGAAGTTTTCGCTTTTAATAATTTATTTATCATCCTATATCGGAGAGTTTTATTTTCAAGGCAATGAGTACCTCAAAGTTCAAGCCAGCTTTATCTTTCGTTTTTTTCTCTGATTCTTTTGTAAATCTTAAACCCAATCATGATTAACAATGAAACGACAATCAATCCCACTGTTCCCCAAAGCCAGTCCATAGTGTATCTGAAATTCACTAAAAATATAACGGCAAACAAGACGATAGTGGCACCTTCATTGAAAAGCCGCATATAATTTGACGAATGCTTCACCACATCATTTTGAAGTTGTTTGAAGTATTTATGACACACAAAATGATAAACAATTAGAAAAGCAACAAATCCAAGTTTGACCTGCATCCATTCGTCAGTCAATAAAACTGCCCTTTGCGAAAGCATCCACACACCAAACAATACTGCCAACACCATTGACGGCCAGGTGATGATGTACCAAAGCCGTTTGGCCATGATTTTGAGTTGTTTGCCAATAATTTCCCTTTCAGGTGATGGTTTGTGAAAGGCTTCAATTTGATAAACAAACAGCCTTACGATATAAAACAATCCCGCAAACCAGGTAATAACAAATATGAGGTGGAGGGCTTTTAAGTAATTGTATATCATAAATCCATTTTAGCGCTTGAGTGAATAAATTTACAAATTCTAAACCATTATTTGGGTGCGGGTTTTAAATTTAACCTCACTTCCTTGTTGAGGAAGTATGCCGTGACTATGGTTGAAAGCAAATCGGCTATGGGGAACGATATCCAAACCCCGATTTCCCCAAAATAAATCGGCAAAATAAGTACCAGTGGCAAAAAGAAAAATCCTTGCCGGGTAAGCGTGAGCAATAAAGCGGGCACTGCTTTGCCAATGGCCTGAAAATAAGCGGCACCAATAAGCTGAATCGAAATAATGGGAATGGCTGCAAACACCCATCTCATAGCGTTAGGAGTGTCTGACAGCACCCGGGCATCGTCCGTAAATACCCTGACAATTTCTTCGGCAAAAAACATGATAAACCCGAAAACAAACAAGCCCAATATTGCTGAAAACAGTATGGCTTTATTTATGCTTTCGCGAACGCGTTGATGATAATTCGCCCCATAATTGTATCCGGCTATCGGTAAAAATCCTTGTGTGACCCCCAAAACAGGAAAGAGTGCAAACAAAAGCATTCTTGCAATAACGGCATACACAGCGACTGATGATTCTCCTCCCAAATCAAACAAAATGTTGTTCATAACCAAATAGGTCACACTCACCACAGCTTGACGTGCAAGGGTAACAAAACCCAACGAACTTATTTCCTTGATGATGGGAAAATCCAGCCTAAAATGTGACAAGTCGATTTTTAATTCAGATTTTTTTGAAAGGAAAAACCAAAGAATATACCCAAAGCACATCCCATAAGAAATTGTGGTGGCCCAGGCGGCACCGTGCATGCCCATATCAAAAACGTAAATCAAAATATAATCCAGCACTAGGTTTCCCACAGAAGGAATAATCATGGCAATCATGGCAAATTTAGGTTTCCCTTCAGCCCTGATTACCGTGTTGCCCATCATACAGAGCGCTAGCAGCGGAACTCCAAACAACACAATGCGGTAATAGTTTTTGGCAGGTTCAAAAATATCGCCTTTGCCTCCAAATGCAGGGATTAAGTCATCGATAAAATACAAGCCAAAAAAGACCAATATAGTAGTGAGTAAAACAGTAATGGCCACCTGATTACCAAAAGTTTTTAAAGCTTTTGATTTGTCACCTGCCCCTAAAGCCCTTGAAATAATTGACGAACCCCCAATCCCGATAGCCATCCCCAGTGCAGCGATGAAAAATGAAACCGGAAGCACCACATTGATGGCCGCAATGGCAATCGAGCCAATCCAGTTGCCAACAAAAATAGTGTCCACCAGAATATTGAGCGACATCACCAAGATGCCGATAGACGCCGGCACTGACTGTTGTATCAGTAATTTTCCGATGGGTTTGGTTCCCAGACTTTCTGAATGGGGGATTTTTCTCATTAGGCGATGGCCGTTTCTACATCTACAATTGCCCAGCGGTCAATCCAGCCACTCAACACCCTCACCCAATCTTCGCGGTCGTTCAGGCAGGGAATGGTGGTAAATTCCTTTCCGCCCACCTCGTGAAACAATTCTTCGCCTTCCATAGCGATTTCTTCAAGGGTTTCCAGACAGTCGCTCACAAAAGCCGGGGTGACAATCGCCATTTTTTTGATGCCTGAGAGGCCTAATTTTTCAATTGTTCGGTCAGTATAGGGTTGTAACCACGGATCAAATCCCAATCTGGACTGAAAGGATGTGGAGAATGTCCCGGGTTTTAAACCTAATTTTTCTGCCACCAAACGTGTGGATTCATAACATTGATGGCGGTAACAAAACTGGTGTGCCGGTGAATGGGTCACACAGCATTGTCCGTCAATTTTACAATGTGATTTGGTAATGTCTCTTTTCTTAATATGCCTTTCGGGAACACCGTGGTAGCTGAACAACAAATGCTCATAATCCAGTCCTTCCAGTTTTTCAGCGATGCTTTTTGAAAGCACTTCAATGTATTCGGGTTTGTTGTAGAAAGCCGGTAACGAATCAAAAGTCATTTCGGGAAAGAACTCTTTGCGCAATTCTTCAGCCAACACTAAAATGGTCTCGGTAGTTGCCATGGCAAATTGTGGATAGAGTGGCACCAGCAATACTTCCGTGACGCCTTGGTCTTTCAACTCCTGCAGCCCTTTTTTGAGGGTCATACTTCCGTAGCGCATCGCCAGGGCAATGGGAACGCCGGTTTGCTTGTCCACTTTTTCGCGTAAGCGCTCTGAAAGCACAATGAGCGGAGAGCCTTCATCCCACCAGATTTTGCTGTATGCTTCAGCCGATTTTTTTGGGCGGGTATTGAGAATGATTCCCCTTACGATAAACGCCCGCAACCAATAGGGCACATCGATAACCCGGGGGTCCATCAAGAATTCGTCGAGGTATTTTTTTACGTCTTTAGGGTCTGTACTGTCAGGCGAACCGAGATTGACTAAAAGAGCTCCTTTTTTCTTCATTGAATTTTAATTTTTTTCAAAAATAATCTTTTAAAAATGGCTATGAACCTTCAAACTTTAATTTATAAATATAGCTGAATAAGTAAAATTAATTTAGACCGAAGCCGACATAGTGGATATGTATTTTTTTGGCGTAGTCCCAAACTTCTTTTTAAAAGCTGCGATAAAATGGCTGGAGGTGCTATACCCCACTTTTAAGCCTACTTCGTTGACATTGTGTGAGCCGGTCTCCAATAGTTTTCGGGCATATTCCATTTTGTAATCCAGTAAAAACCCAAAAACGGTATCGCCATAGACTTCTTTAAATCCTTCCTTGAGTTTCTTTAACGAAAGCCCAATTTCATCTGCCAGTTCCTGAAGTCCGGGTGGTTCAGCCATTTTGCTGATGATAATTTCCTTGGCTTTTCTTATTTTTCTGATGTTTTCTTCATCATTTAAAAACGGGCATTGCTCCACATCCACTTCACCGGGGCGGTTAAAATACAGTGCAACGAGTTCATACAACTTTCCTTTCAAATAAATGTGTTTGACAGATTTGTTGAGGTTGAAATTCAATATCTGACTTAATACCACTGCCATTGCCGGCGAAATCTGCCCTTCCTGATAGTATTTTTTGTCTTTGCTTTCTTCATTTAAAAAGTCAACATAAGAAGCCTCTTCAGAAAAAAGGGTGTGAAATTTTTTAATGCTCACCAGTACAGAAACAGTCCAGGATTTTGGAAAAACACTAATGTTTATGGGCAATTCCCGCTGCGGATTGTAAAGTAACAACGATTTTTCTTCAATCAAAGGCAAGGTATAACGCCCTTCATTAAAAATAAAAACGGCCTGACCTTTTAAGCAGAAATGAAACTGTATGTAATTGCTGTCTGCCCGACGTTCAATTTGCTGTTTTTCAGGAGTATCATTCTGCAAATACATCACCACAAAACCCTCTTCAAACGAAATAGTCTTTAAGGAACTTGTAGCGTTATTTTCTTCAATGATCATAAATTGATTTTTAAATTATTTATTTAGAATCATTCTAAAGAAGGTGCTTCAAACCCCCTTTGTTTACAGCAAAAGTATGACATTTATCATTGTTTTTATGATTTTAGGGTGATTTTAACTCATAACGACATAAAAAGTACTTTTAGCGTTGTTTTTTATCTTTTTGTTCGTTTACATTTGCACAGCTATTGCAAAATGAATTCATGAATACAGCTGTCGCAAAACATCCTTCTTTTTATGCAGTTGGCTTAAGCTATAAAAAAGCCGATGCCGAGGTAAGAGGTAAATTCAGTCTTGACGAAGAAAGCAAAGAAGCTTTATTGTTACAGGCCAAAGCCGAAGGCATAGAAGCCCTTTTGGTCACATCAACCTGTAACCGAACTGAAATTTACGGCTTTGCTTCACACCCTTACCAACTCATTAAACTTCTTTGCGACAATACTTCCGGCACTGCCGAAGAATTTGAAAAGGTGGCTTATGTTTATAAAAACAAAGAAGCCATTTCGTTTATGTTTCAGGTGGGAACCGGTCTGGACAGTCAGATTTTAGGGGACTTTGAAATTATCAGTCAGCTAAAGGCCGCATTCAAGCGTTCAAAAAGACATGGTTTGACCAATCCGTTTCTGGAGCGATTATTGAATTCTGTCATTCAGGCGAGCAAGCGCATAAAAAATGAAACCGAACTTTCTTCAGGAGCTACTTCGGTAAGTTTTGCTTCGGTACAATACATATTAAATAATGTAGAAAACGTTTCCGAAAAAAACATTCTCCTTTTCGGAACCGGGAAAATTGGCCGCAACACTTGCGAAAACCTAATCAAGCACACCAAAAATCCGCATATTACTTTAATCAACAGGACCAAAGACAAAGCCGAAAAAATTGCCGGTAAGTTCAATTTGGTCGTAAAAGACTATGCCGATTTGCAAGCAGAAATCAGAAATACCGACATCCTGATAGTCGCCACCGGTGCACAAACACCTACGATTTCCAGAGAACTGATTTATTCTGACCGAAAGCTATTGATCCTTGACCTTTCGATTCCTAAAAACGTTTCAGACGACGTTTCTGAACTTGAAAATGTGGAGCTCATCCATTTGGATTATCTTTCAAAAGTGACCGATGACACCTTAGAGCGCAGAAAAGCCTTTATTCCACAGGCCGAAGCGATTATTGAAGAAATAAAATACGGGTTCATCTCCTGGCAGGAAACCCGAAAGTTTGCACCCACCATCAGCGCACTCAAGAAAAAACTAAAAACCATCAAAGACGCCGAGCTGGATTATCAGCGTAAAAAAATCGAAAACTTTGATGAATACCAGGCCGAAATCATTACCAGCCGCGTTATTCAAAAAATCACTACCCATTTTGCCAATCACCTCAGAAGTGCTAATGGCAGCACCAATGAAGCCATTGATTTAATCGAAAAAGTTTTCCGTTTGGAAGAAGAGACTTTCACAGAAAAAGAATAGCCTTGGGAAATACAGCTTATAAAGACGAGATTTCTGCCTACGCGGAAATTATAAAAATAGGCACAAGAGATAGTGAACTTGCACTTTGGCAAGCCAACAAGGTGAAATCTGCATTGGAGAATCTGGGTTACAAAACACAACTTGTTCCCGTAAAATCTGAAGGCGACCTCAACCTCGACCAACCTCTTTACGAAATGGGCATCACCGGAATTTTTACCAAAACCCTCGACGTGGCAATGATTACCGGAAAGGTAGATATCGCTGTGCATTCCATGAAAGACGTGCCCACGGCGCTACCAAAAGGAATTGTGGAAGCGGCTGTTTTGGAACGTGCTTCACATAGGGATATTCTTTTACATAAAGGACTGGAGTTTTTAAACGAAGAAAAAGGAATTGTTGCTTCCGGAAGCTTACGCAGGAAGGCACAATGGCTCAATAAATATCCACATCACCAAGTGGTTGATTTACGCGGAAATGTCAACACACGACTACAAAAACTAAAAGACAACAACTGGAACGGTGCCATTTTTGCCGAAGCCGGCCTGGAACGCATCAACTTAAAGCCTAAAGATTTTTTGTCATTAGACTGGATGTTGCCCGCACCCGCTCAAGGTGCAATGCTTGTTATAGCGATGAAAAAAGACACTTACATTCGAGAAGCACTTGTCAAACTCAACCACCGGGAAACCGAAATTTGTGTCCATATTGAACGCGAATTCCTAAAAGTGCTGGAAGGCGGTTGTACCGCGCCGATTGGTGCTTTAGCAACTATCACAGGTGATGAAGTCAATTTTGAAGGAAACCTATTGAGCTTAGACGGAACACAAAAACTTTCCATTAAAAAATCGATGAAGATTGAAGAAAGCAACGGTTTGGGCAAAACATGTGCTGAGGAGCTTTTGGCCAATGGGGGAAGGGAATTGATGGGTGAAATTAAGAGAGAGTTGAACTAATAAAAACGAGACCTCCGCCTACGCGAGGGTTGGGTGTGATATGCCAACAGTATTGTCCACAAAAAAACTAACCGAGCCCCAGCGCAGTCTTTTGCTGCAAGCCGGGATTGGTTTGGTGGAATATGATGCCATTGGCATTGAACTTGTAGAATTTGAGGCGAATGGCATCATAAAAAACGCCATTATTACCAGTCAAAACACAGTTGATGGGTTGATGGACAAAAGAGTTCAGATTGAAAATTGTTTTTGTGTGGGTGAAAAAACCAAAGCGAAGTTACAAGCCAACGGATATGAAGTAAAAGTGATGACCGATTACGGAAAAGAGCTGGCTAAAATCATAGTTAAGGAATATGCCGATGAAGCATTTACCTTTTTTTGCGGAAATTTGCGACGGGATGAACTCCCAACCATGCTGAAAGAAAATAATGTAGCCTTTGATGAAGTTGAAGTGTATAAAACCATTTTAAAACCCAAAAAGTTTGAACGCACTTTTGACGGAGTGTTGTTTTTTAGCCCCAGTGCAGTAGAAAGTTTTACGAAAGAAAATCAACTGAAAAACACCACAGCCTTTTGCATCGGAACCACCACCGCTGCCGAAGCTGAAAAATATACAAATGATATAATCATTGCCACCAAACCCACGATTGAAAATGTGATTGTGCAGGTGGTGAAAAAACTGAAATAATAATTGCTTTGCGCCTTTGCGTCTTTGCGAGATATAGATAATATGATGACGAATAGTACAAACAAGAACGAGATTCCCGCCTCTGCGGGAATAAAGAACGACCTTTTCCTTAGAGCCCTAAAAGGCGAAACCGTCAACCGCCCACCTGTGTGGATGATGCGACAAGCCGGGCGTTATTTACCCGAATTTCAAGAAATCAAACAGAAATATGATTTCTTCACCCGTTGTCAAACCCCTGAATTGGCTTCAGAAATTACCGTGCAACCCATTAGAAGATACGGGATGGATGCCGCGATTTTATTCAGCGACATCCTCGTGATTCCGCAAGCGATGAATATAGAGGTGGAAATGAAACCCGGCGTTGGTCCGTGGTTGCCCAATCCCATACGTACAAAAAAAGATTTGGAGAGTGTTGTAATTCCTGACATCAATGACTCATTGGGCTATGTGATGGAGGCCATCAAGATGACCAAGGAAAAACTGAATAACGAAATTCCGCTAATCGGTTTTGCAGGTTCGCCCTGGACGATTTTGTGCTATTGTGTTCAAGGTCAGGGTTCTAAAAACTTTGACATCGCCAAAGAATTGTGCTTCACCCAACCCGAAGTGGCGCACAGCCTCCTGCAAAAAATCACCGACACAACTATCGCCTATTTAAAGGAAAAAGTAAAAGCCGGTGTGAATGCTGTTCAGCTTTTTGACAGTTGGGGTGGAATGCTTTCGCCCACCGATTATCAGGAGTTTTCCTGGCAGTATATGCAGCAAATCATCGATGCCTTAAAAGGAGAAACCCCTGTGATAGCTTTCGGGAAAGGCTGCTGGTTTGCGCTGGATGTGATGGCGCGTTCAGGAGCTTCGGCTTTGGGCGTGGACTGGACGTGTTCGCCCAGAAATGCACGTTATTTAAGCGGTGGTAACATCACCTTGCAAGGAAATTTTGATCCGGCACGCTTGTTTTCGCCACCGGCGGAAATCAAAAAAATGGTCACGCAAATGATTAACGAATTTGGAAAAGACAAATACATTGTGAATTTAGGTCACGGTATTTTACCCAATATTCCATTGGAAAATGCCGGGGCTTTTGTGGATGCGGTGAAGGAGTATAGATCAAACTAAATTGTTAGTATTAGCAATTAAAGAACGAGACCCCCGCCTTCGCGGGGGTAGGGAAATGAAAGACAAATTTTATAACTACATACAGCAATTACAGGACACTATCACTTCCAAACTGGAAGCAGTTGATGGCAAGGCCACTTTTAAGGAAGACCTCTGGAAGCGTCCAGAAGGCGGTGGCGGCAGAACCCGTGTGATTGAAAACGGAAATGTATTTGAAAAAGGCGGTGTCAATATTTCAGCCGTTCACGGGGAGTTGCCCAAGGCCATGCAAGCTTATTTCAATGTGGGCGATTGCGACTTTTTTGCTTGCGGATTGAGCCTGGTGCTCCACCCCAAAAACCCAATGGCTCCCACAGTGCACGCGAATTGGCGTTATTTTGAAATGTATGACAAAAAAGGAAACATCATCGACAGCTGGTTTGGCGGCGGACAGGATTTGACGCCATATTACCTGTTTGAAGAAGATGCTAAACATTTTCACAGTATCTGTAAAAAAGCCTGTGACAACCATAACCCGGATTTTTATTCGGAATACAAAAAGAAATGCGACGACTATTTTTATAACAGCCATCGTGGGGAAGCACGAGGAATTGGCGGGTTGTTCTTTGACTATTGTAAAGCAAAAGACGATTTCACAATGGAAGACTGGTACAATTTCGTCACCGAAGTGGGCGACAGTTTTCTGGAAGCCTATGTTCCCATCGTAGAAAAAAGAAAAGACTTAACTTACACTCCCGAAAACCGAAACTGGCAGGAGATAAGACGTGGAAGGTATGTCGAATTTAATTTAGTGCATGACAAAGGCACTCTTTTCGGATTAAAAACCAACGGTCGCATTGAAAGTATTTTAATGAGTTTACCGCCGGTAGTCCAATGGAAATATGACCACAATCCTGAGCCGGGAAGTGAGGAAGAAAAACTTTTGGAAGTTTTAAAAAATCCTAAGGATTGGCTATAACTGAACACTGAGACTGAATACTGAACACTATAACTATGTATCCACTAAGAAGAAACCGAAGACTCCGCGCCTCTGAAAGCATCAGAAGCCTCGTGCGCGAAACCATAATTACACCCAATGATTTTCTGGTACCGCTTTTTGTAGTTGAAGGAAAAGGTGTAAAAGAAGAAATCACTTCTATGCCCAATTATTACCGATTGAGTCTGGACAATATTTCAAAAGAGGTGAAAGAACTTTGGAGCTTAGGTTTAAAAGCTGTTTTGTTGTTTGTAAAAGTGGATGACAAGCTCAAAGACAACAAAGGCACAGAAGCTTTAAACCCCAACGGATTGATGCAACGCGCCATCAAAACCGTGAAAGACGCTTGTCCTGATATGCTAGTCATGAGCGATGTGGCATTAGACCCATTCTCCGTTTACGGCCACGACGGTATTGTTGAAAACGGAGAAATTGTCAACGATAAAACCTCAGCCGTTTTAGCGCAAATGTCGCTTTCACACGCCAAAGCCGGTGCCGATTTTGTCGCGCCCAGTGATATGATGGACGGCCGCATTTTTGAGATTCGCACTCTGCTGGAAGATGAAGGCTTTCACAATACCGGGATTATGAGTTACAGTGCCAAGTATGCTTCGGCATATTATGGACCGTTTAGGGATGCGTTGGACTCGGCTCCTGTGGATTTGAAAAACATCCCTAAAGACAAAAAAACCTATCAGATGGATCCCGCCAACCGACAGGAAGCCATCAGGGAAACTTTGATGGACATTGATGAAGGTGCCGACATTGTTATGGTAAAACCGGGACTTTGTTATCTTGACATTGTAAGGGAAATTGCAGATGCCGTCACCGTACCGGTTGCCGTTTACCAAGTGAGTGGTGAATATGCCATGCTCAAAGCTGCCGCCGAAAAAGGCTGGCTCAATCACGATGCCGTGATGATGGAGCAGGTTACCGCTATAAAAAGAGCCGGGGCAAGTATTATTGCGAGTTACTTTGCGAAGGATGTGGTCAAATTAATTTCATAAAAATCACTTACTTGTTGTTGAAATTGACTCTACTTCCCAAAACTCCTGTGGGTCTAAATTTAAATAGTAAATATTCAAATCTAGTTGGGTTTCTAAAAGCAAGTCTTGCGATTCTTCAACAAACTTTCTGTTTAGTTTTTTACCTAAAAATTTTGCCCATAAAATTATAGCAGTTTTTTTATTATTTGTTTGGATTTCTTTAAGTCTATTTCCATCCCCATCAGCTAAGTGTTTTATTAAATCATCTAAGTGGTATAGTTTTTCAGGTGGAATAGTGTCGGTAGAAAACACCTTTTCATAATAATTTTTATACTCTTCTACTTTTAAGTCTCTTGCAACAAAACATACACTATCCAGTTGTTCTTGTATCAAAAACCCGGTTTCGTTAAACAAATAAACATCAGGTATTTTTAAACCCCTATCTCTAACTTCCTGGAGGGCGTAGTAACTACTTAATTCTTTTAAAAAGTAGGTTTTATTTAGATCAATTTCCAGACCCTTTTTATCTATAAAGTTTTCCAAAGTAGTTTTATTCTCAATTTTTGGATTTTTAACACCAAAAATAACTCTTAATACAGGTTGGCAGCCACATAACAAAAGGACTACTATTATAGAAATCAAGTATTTCATAAGAATAGAATCTTACAATTATAAATTATTTTTTTATCTGTTGGGGTTATTGTGAACTATCTCGAAAATTATATAGTTTAAAAGTAGAAAAAAATATCAAGTTAAACAATTATCCCTCCTTTAAGAATCACGAATCGATTTTTGTTGTAATCTTGCAGTGTGAAAAGCAATAAAAATAGCTGGATTCTATCATTTGCCCTTCTGCTGGTTTTCCTGCAGCCACTGGTGTCATTTGGTCATGTTTCAACTGTGCTTTCTGAGATTGTAAATCCTCAGGAAGAGTTTGCTTTAATCAAAACCCAAAGCGCCAAAGCAATTGTTCTTCAGGAAATATCAGTTGCTGCTGCAGAGCTTATTGTCACTTCTGATTCAGGAAAAAAAGGGTTTCTTTTTGAAAATTACAATTCAGAAAATCAACAATATTTTCAAAAGGAATCATGTTACCTCATCGATTTCCGAAGTGTATTAACCTCACAAATATTTCCCTTCCATTTCTTTTTGTAAAGCAGAAATGATCTCTCGTCATTTTAATGGTGCTGTCAAATCAGCAGCAAAACTTTTTACAAAAAATCAAACAATTTAAAATTTAAAAGAAATGGATCTAGTATCAATTGAAATGGGCATTGGCATGTTATTGCTGTTTGTAGTGCCCATAGTATATGCCGTCACCAACCAATCCCGCAAGGAAAAGAACACCATCAAAAAAGTAGAAGCCCTTTGTGGATCAACCAATATAAAGCTAACTGATTCAGCTATATTCCAATCACTTTTCATCGGAATTGATAAAAACTCAAAAACACTGGTCACATCATCAGTTCCCGTAAAAGAAGAGCACATTGATGTCTTCCCTTTAAAGGATGTCAAAGCCTGCAGCGTTTTCAAGTTGGAGGTACCCAAGGCAGGTCAGCCCAAAATGACTTCCATTGAAAAAGTAGCCATCGAGCTTATTTTTAAGGATAAGGCAATAAAGAATCATCACATTGTATTTTTTGATGATGAAATTGGAATGGACCCTCACGCAAGTATGAATCAAGCGGCAACCTGGGTTACTTTAATAAGTAAAAACTTAAATTAAAACTTTTTAGACTTAAGCGGGTTTTAAAAACCCGCTTATTTCTTTGTATTTTAACAGAATATGCGCTTGTAGTTCTAAAAGATATATGTGAATTTTATAAAAATATGTGAAGCCATACAAGAATAATTAAGTAATTTTGTATCAACTTTTAAAACAACTATGGCCTTATTAATTGTATACGCAACAGTATCAATTGTATTTTCTTTTTTATGTTCCATTTTAGAAGCTGCACTTCTAAGTTTTAGCCCTTCTTTTTTAAAAATGAAAATGGACGAAGGCAAGTCGTATGCAAAAACCCTAATCAGTTTCAAAAAAGACATCGATAAGCCCCTAACTGCCATACTTACATTCAACACCATTGCACACACAGTGGGAGCTATACTTGTGGGTGTCCAGGCAGAAAAAACTTTTGGAAATGGCGACAACTCAGTGTTGATTATTTCTGCCGTTATGACCTTTTTAATCCTGGTGATTTCAGAGATTATCCCAAAAACCATTGGTGCTTCTTACTGGAAATCATTAGGTAGCTTTACTGCTTATGGACTCGCTTTATTGATTTTCCCCTTAAAATGGACCGGAATACTTTGGTTTTTAACACTCACCACTAAAATGATTGGAAAATCAACCCATATACAAACTTTTAGCCGTGAGGAATTTTTAGCCATGACTGACACTGCAGAAAAAGAAGGTGTGTTTGAAGGCAGTGAAACTGCTTTTATCAAGAATCTACTGCTTTTTAAAAATGTTTTGGCCAAAGATATTATGACCCCTTTTTCTGTCGTAATTACCGAAGATGAAGATACCAGCATTGAAGAATTTTACAGTGACAACAAACACCTGAAACATTCCCGAATACCTATTTATAAAGACCGCTCAAATAATATTACCGGTTTCATTCTAAAAGACGATGTGCTTGAAGAAATGATTGACCAAAAAGGTCCTGAATCGCTAAGCACGCTTAAACGCGATGTTTTGACAACTTCCAGTGAAACGCCCATCCCTGAACTTTTTGAAATACTGATTGAAAAAAGAGCCCACATTACCATCGTTTCAGATGAATACGGTAATCCGGTAGGAATTGTCACTATGGAGGACATCATTGAGACTCTGCTGGGTCTGGAAATCATGGACGAACATGATAACGTTGCCGATATGCAGGCCATGGCTAGAAAAAACTGGGAAATAAGGGCCAAACGATTGGGGATTATCAGCCCCAAATCAGATTCAGAACCCAAATAAATTTTATCAAAATATTTTGAAACATTTCGACATCATAGGCGTCAAATTGGCTATATTTGAAATTCAAAGATTTTAACAAAAAAACAAAACTATATGGGACTTTTAATTTTTATTGGAATTGTAGCAATACTCGTTATTTGGGTGATTTCCATTTACAACACCCTTGTTAGCCTTCGCAATCACAGGGAAAATGCATTTGCAGACATAGACGTTCAGTTAAAACAACGTCATGACTTGATTCCTCAGTTGATAGGTGCCGTAAAAGGATATATGGAGCACGAAAGAGGAACACTTGAAGCGGTTACAAACGCCAGAACAAGAGCCATTTCAGCCACCGGAATCAATGAAAAAATTGCTGCTGAGCAAGAGCTAACATCTGCAATCAGAGGCTTAAACATTCAGGTGGAAGCTTATCCTGATTTGAAAGCAAGCCAGAATTTTTTACAACTACAGAATGAGATTTCTGATGTGGAAAACAAACTGGCTGCCGTGAGAAGGTTCTTCAATTCTGCTACCAAAGAGTTGAACATTGCTGTTCAAAAATTCCCAAATACCATTTTTGCAGGAATGTTTGGTTTCAAAACCGAGCCTATGTTTGACTTGGGTACTGACCAAAGAGCACAAATGGATATCGCTCCGGAAGTAAAATTCTAAGCAGTGAAGTTTGTCGGCATTCAGCAGCAAATAAGAAGTAACAACCGGAAGTCAATCCTATTATTGATTGCATTTCCGACGCTGATTTTGGCTTCGGTATTTGCAGTGGTTTATCTTTTAACTTTCGATGAATTTGGCAACCCTAGACCCGATGTGGCTTTAGATCTTTTTCTGGGTGCCATTCCTTTTGTACTTACCGTTGTTACTATTTGGTTCATCATTGCTTATTTTGCTCATGGCAAAATGATTTCCATGGCCACCGGTGCCAAAACACTGGAGCGCAAAACCAATATGCGGGTGTACAACCTCGTTGAAAACTTGTGTATGAGTGTGGGGATGACAATGCCCAAAGTACAAATTATTGAAAGTCCTGCCTTGAATGCCTATGCCAGCGGGCTTCGAAAAAAAGACTATACCGTTACCCTCACCCGTGGAATCATAGACACACTTGACGATGACGAACTTGAAGGCGTGATTGCCCACGAGCTGATGCACATTCGCAACAAAGACGTGCGTTTGCTGGTGGTAAGTATCATTTTTGTTGGGATTTTTGCCTTTGTGGTTCAAATAGCTTTCAGAAGTTTCCTTTATGGCGGAATGAGCAGAAGCAGAAACAACCGCGACTCCGGTAAATTGATGATTGTCATTTTACTAGTTTCAGCGATTGCCTATTTCATTTCGCTTTTATTCAAATTTGCATTAAGCCGAAGAAGAGAATATATGGCCGACAGTGGCGCTGCTGAAATGACCCGCAAACCCTGGGCACTGGCTTCAGCTTTGAGAAAAATTTCGCCCAACCATCACGTTGAAACCAAAAGCGAAGAAGTGCAACAAATGTTTATCGAAAACACCCCAAAAGACACTTCTGCAAAGTTTTTTGGAAACATCGGGGGGTTGTTTAGCACCCATCCACCCATTGATAAGCGAATCAAATTCCTCGAGCAATTTTAAACATGGAAACTGCCTTTTTGAAAACCTCGCTTGGTATCGCTGAAATAAAAGGCGATGAGCAAGGGCTGATTTCCATATCCATTTTGGATGAACCGCAACAAGTTTCCGTAGGAATCCCTGATCAATTGCTTGATACTGTTCAACAGCTTCAGGAATATTTCGCCGGTGAGCGAAGAGCGTTTCAATTGAATTTAAACCCTCAGGGCACCCCATTTCAAAAGAGGGTGTGGGAGTCACTTTTAGAGATTCCTTACGGGAAAACCACTTCTTATCTTGAGCTTTCGCGAAAGCTGGGTGATGAAAAAGCAATCAGGGCAGTTGCTGCTGCCAACGGCAAAAACCCTTTTTGGATTGTGGTGCCTTGTCATCGGGTAATTGGAACAGATGGTTCTTTGACTGGTTATGCCGGCGGGCTTTGGCGGAAAAAATGGCTGCTGGAGCATGAAAATCCCTCCCCGCAAACTTCATTGTTTTAGATAGTTTCTAAAACAAACAATTTTTGTTACTTTTATAAGAACAATCCCTTCTGTATGAAAATTTTAAAACGTGTTCTTGTTTCACTGGCCCTTCTTGTGGGCCTGGTCGTTATCCTCGCATATATTTTTGATGTTACTTATTTGTTCAAGGCTGTAAGGACCATTTATCTCAAAGGCCACAAAACAGCCTATCTTGAAGACTATAAAGTGTTTGAAAACGACACCGTTAAAGCCGGAAAAAACACATTTGCCTGGCCGATTCATGCTGACTATAATCAAGTTCCACCTACCAAAAAACTGCTTGAAACCCATCAGAGTGCCGAAACAATTGCCTATATGATTATCAAAAACGACAGCATCTGGCACGAAGCCTATTATGATGGTTTTAACCGAAACAGCAAGAGCAACTCGTTTTCAATGGCCAAGAGTTTTGTTTCAGGTCTATTGGGAAAAGCGATTATGGACGGTTATATTGAAAGCCTCGACCAGCCCTTGGGTGATTTTTTCCCACAATACAAAGACGCTAAAACCACGGTGGGCGACCTTGCTTCAATGGCATCAGGTTTGGACTGGGATGAGGCTTATTACAGCCCGTTTTCCATCACAACCAAGGCCTATTTTTATGATGATTTGAACAAAATGATGCTGGAGCTTGACATCGTCGAAGAACCAGGCAAGGGGTACAATTACCTCAGCGGAAGCACACAATTACTCGCTATGGTGATTGAAAAAGCTTCAGGAAAACGAACAGCCGAATACTTTCAGGAAGCATTCTGGCAGCCCCTGGGCGCGGAAAATGATGCACTTTGGCAAGTGGACAGTGAAAAACATAAAATGGTGAAAGCCTATTGTTGTTTTGCGTCAAACGCAAGGGATTTCGCCCGTTTCGGAAAGCTGTATAAAGACCACGGCAAATGGCAAAACAAGCAGTTGCTCGACTCTGCTTTTGTTGCAAAATCCATCAGACCCCGGTTTGAGGGAGCGCCCTACGGCTATGGCTTTTGGCTGGGAGACTATAACGGCAAGGACTTTTTTGTGATGCGAGGGCATTTGGGGCAGTATGTGATTACAATCCCGGAAGACAACCTGATGATTGTAAGGCTTGGTCATTTAAAAGGCTCGACGGATGGAACAGATGCATTCCCTCAAAACTTTTGGATATATATTGATGAGGCTTATGAAATGTTGAATTAAAAAACCAATGATATGATTTCAAAAATAAATCTTGAAAATATCTTGTTTCTCGACATAGAGACAGTGCCTATTCATGAAAATTTTAATGAGGTTGATGACACCTTAAAAGTACTCTGGGAAAAGAAAACCGAATACCAACGCCGCGATGAACACACACCGGAGGAATTCTATGACCGCGCCGGAATCTGGGCAGAGTTTGGGAAAATCATCTGTATCTCAGTGGGATATTTTGTGTTGAAAGGAAATACAAGAAATTTTAGGGTGACCTCTTTTCACGGAGATGAGATAAAAATTTTAAAAGACTTTAAAAATCTGCTTGAAACCCATTTTAACAGGCCGCATCACGTGCTGTGTGCCCATAACGGCAAAGAATTTGACTTTCCGTTTATTGCCCGCAGGATGATTATCAATAGCATTGACATCCCTGCCAAACTCAATCTCTTTGGGAAAAAGCCCTGGGAAGTGCCCCATCTGGACACATTGGAGCTCTGGAAGTTTGGCGATTACAAGCATTTCACTTCACTAAAGTTGCTCACGCATATATTGGGTATCCCTTCGCCTAAGGAAGACATTGACGGTAGCCAGGTGCGTGATGTTTATTATATCGACAAAGATATCGACCGCATCATCAACTACTGTGAAAAGGATGCCGTTGCTGTGGCACAAGTCTTCCTAAGGCTTAGAAATGAAGAAATTCTTAACGAAAACGAAATAATTTCCGTGTAAAATGCCTAGACAACCCCTGCTTAAAATTTCTGAATTGTCGCTTTCCTTTTTCAACGAAAAAAAAGAAAATGAGGTAGTCAAAAACGTTTCCTTTACACTTGATAAAAATGAAATTCTCGGTATAGTCGGCGAATCAGGATCCGGAAAATCAGTGACTACGTTGGCCATAATGGGGTTGTTGCCCAAAAAAATCGCGAAAATCAAATCGGGAGAAATCCTGTTTAACGGAAAATCGCTTTTAGGTTTGAGTGAAAAAGAATTTCAAAAATTTCGTGGTAACGAAATCTCAATGATTTTTCAGGAACCGATGAGCGCCCTCAACCCTTCCATGCGATGTGGGGTTCAGGTGGCAGAAATATTGATGCATCACAAAAAGCTTTCACGAAAAGCGGCTAAAAAAGAAACCCTTTTGCTTTTTGAAAAAGTAAAACTTCCAATCCCCGAAGAGCTATACAACAAATACCCGCATCAAATCAGTGGCGGGCAAATGCAACGCGTGATGATTGCCATGGCCATTGCCTGCAAACCTCAGGTTTTAATCGCCGATGAGCCCACAACTGCTCTTGATGTAACTGTTCAAAAGGAAATCATCCAGTTGCTCAAAGATCTTCAGCAAGAAACAAATATGAGTATTATTTTCATCTCACATGACCTGGCTCTGGTTTCTGAAATTGTAGACCGTGTACTGGTGATGTATCAGGGTAAAGTGGTTGAGGAAGGGCAAATCCGGGATATTTTTCACAATCCAAAAGAAGATTACACAAAAGCTTTGCTCAACTCCCGCCCATCGCTTGATGAACGTGCAGAAAAACTGGCCACTATTAAGGATTTCCTAAACAATACCTTTGATAAAAAATTGGTTTCCAAAGAACAACGCACACAAAAACACAAAACGCTTTACAGCCGGAAGCCTTTACTTGAAGTCAGAAATCTTGAAAAAGAATACTACACCAATGCCGGATTTTTCAGAGAAAAAAAGGTGACCAAAGCGGTGAATGATGTGAGTTTTGAGCTTTATGAGGGAGAGACTTTAGGTCTTGTTGGCGAATCGGGTTGTGGTAAATCCACATTGGGAAAGGCCATTCTTCAGCTTGACAAAGCCACAAAAGGGAAGATTTTTTACAAGGGCAAGGAAATTTCCGCTTTAAGCGAAAGCGAATTCAAAAAATTCAGGAAAGAGATCCAGATTATTTTTCAGGACCCATATTCCTCCCTCAACCCCAGGGTGCTGGTGGGAGAAGCCATTTTGGAGCCTCTTCAAGTTCACAATCTTTACCTGAATAACAAAAAAAGAAAAGAGCGGGTGCTGGAGTTGCTGGAGCAAGTGGGTCTAGACGCCGGGTTTTATTACCGTTATCCCCACCAACTTTCCGGCGGCCAACGGCAACGTGTGGGTATTGCGCGAACTATTGCTTTGGAACCCAAACTCATTATTTGTGATGAATCGGTTTCTGCTTTGGACATCTCTGTTCAGGCACAGGTGCTTAATCTGCTGAATGATCTTAAGGAAAAATACCAATTCAGTTATTTGTTTATTTCACACGATTTGGCTGTAGTGAAATTTATGGCAGACCAACTGATGGTAATGAATGCCGGGAAGATAGAGGAAATAGGTGAGGCAGATGAAATTTATGCAAATCCGTTAAAGGAGTATACCAGAAAATTGATTGAAGCAATTCCTAAGGGGAAATAGGGTTGAAAAGCTAGGATTCCCTTGTTTATGGAAATAAAAAAATCCCGTTCTAACCTCACAAAGAACGGGATTGACCTTTAAATCTGAAAATGTCAAACAGATTTGGGGTTTATTTTAAATTAAACAAGGTCATTAAATTTTCCTTGTTTAACCTCCATAGCTTAGGTTAAGTAAGCTGGTTTAATTTGGGACTGTAAATATGCAGACAAAAATCTATTTTAACGATTAAATACCTTTATTTTCGTTGTAATGCATATTTTTTTAACATTTGCGTGCTATTTTGCTTACTTTTGATTAGAAATAACCTGTATTTAGATATTCTTTTCAGATTATTTGTTATGAGTCGGTTCACTGCTTGGGAATTGAATTTTTGTCACAGCTGATGAAAAAGTTGAATACTTAATCCAAGCTCGCCTCTTCTTCTAGTTGTATATATCCCTTGATACCCGAAGATGTAGAATATAATAGTATCCTGGGAATATCTTCAAAAATTAAAAAATTGCTTGATGTTTATTAGAAGGGTAAATTCGGCTGGGAAAATTAAGATTCCCGCCTACACGGGAATAAAAAAATCCCGTTCTAACCTCACAAAGAACGGGATTTGACCTTTAAATCTGAAAATGTCAAACAGATTCGGGGTTTATTTTTAGTTACATCAATAAAAAAACTTTTTTGGTAACGTAAAGCAAACTATTTAATAGAATAAAAGTAGGTTTTACTTTTTGCTTCAACGCTTGAAATTGCTTTTTGACTTTTGCCATTATTTCAAATTTCTTTAGTTGTTTTTTAATTTTTGCAACTTGTATAGCTTAGGTTAAGTAAGCCGGTTTAATTTGGGATTGTAAATGTGCAAACAAAAAATCAATTTTCACGATTAAATACATATTTTTTCGTTGTAATGCACTATATTTTAACATTTATGTGGTATTTTTCATGTTTTTGGATAAAAAAAGACCCAAATTAGGGTCTTTTAAATTTTATTTTGAGAATTAATTCTTTTCGTCTAAGCGGAAAATTGCATTTCGGGAACATCCCCTTCTACAATTAAAGTACCTTCTGTTGCCTTTTGGATATCTTCAACTGAAACTCCCGGTGCTCTTTCCAAAAGTATAAATCCTTTATCTGTAACTTCCAGTACAGCAAGATCAGAAACAATTTTCTTGACACACCTTACTCCAGTTAAAGGCAAGGAGCACTTTTTAAGTAGCTTTGACTCACCTGCTCTATTTGTATGCATCATAGCCACAATAATGTTTTCAGCAGAAGCGACAAGGTCCATGGCGCCACCCATACCTTTTACCATTTTCCCGGGAATTTTCCAGTTGGCTATATCACCGTTTTCAGATACTTCCATAGCACCTAGTATGGTCAAATCGACATGCTGACCCCTAATCATTGAAAAGCTCATCGCTGAATCAAAGAATGAGGCGCCGGGCAAAGTGGTTATGGTTTGCTTTCCAGCATTTATTAAATCAGGGTCTTCTTCTCCTTCAAAGGGAAATGGGCCCATTCCTAAAACACCGTTTTCACTTTGAAATTCGACATTAATATCATCACGCACAAAATTGGCCACCAAAGTGGGAATACCAATACCCAGATTAACATAATATCCGTCTTTAACCTCCCGGGCTATGCGTTGTGCAATTTGTTCTTTTGTAAGTCCCATAGTTAATTTCTTTTTCTAACAGTAAGCTGCTCGATTCTTTTTTCATAGTTTGTTCCCTGAAAAATGCGTTGTACAAAAATTCCGGGTATGTGGATATGATTGGGATCAAGCTCTCCGGCTTCAACCAGATGCTCAACTTCAGCAACTGTGATTTTTGCAGCACCACACATATTAGGGTTAAAATTTCTAGCAGTGCCTTTAAAAATCAGATTGCCTGCTGTATCACCTTTCCAGGCCTTGACGAAAGCAAAATCTGCTTCAAAGGCGTTTTCAAGTACATACCATTTGCCGTTAAACTGGCGGGTTTCTTTGCCTTCGGCAACTTCGGTTCCATAACCGGCGGGTGTATAAAATGCAGGAAATCCTGCCTGGGCTGCCTGACAACGCTGAGCCAGTGTTCCCTGAGGAATCAATTCAACATCCAGCTCACCGCTGAGCATTTGTCTTTCAAACTCTGCGTTTTCACCCACATAGGAAGAAATCATTTTTTTGATTTGCCTTTTGTGAAGCAACAAGCCAAGACCAAAATCATCCACACCGGCATTGTTTGAAATACAGGTAAGCCCTTTCACTCCCTTTTTTACAAGTTCGGCGATGGCGTTTTCAGGGATACCGCTTAGGCCAAATCCGCCAAACATCAAAGTCATACCGTCAGTAACTCCATCACAGGCTTCACTGATTCCGGATACAGTTTTATTAATCATTATTTATGTTTTAAAAACTAAATTCGTCAAAGATTTCATCACGCTCCTGACTTTGTTTCCATTTAGTGCAGTCAGTTTCTATGGTGAGGTTTTCAGGCCTTTTAAATGGGTCTTTTGAAACGCCGAGTGCTTCGTCCTGATAACATTGCTTCATAAAATATCCCCAGATAGGCAATGCCATTGTTGCTCCCTGCCCGTATGTAAGGGTTGGAAAACGTGCTGAGCGGTCTTCTGCACCCACCCAAACACCGGTTACCAGATTGGGCACCATTCCCATAAACCAGCCGTCACTTTGGTTTTGAGTTGTTCCGGTTTTTCCGGCTATGGGGTTTGTGAATGCATAGGGATAACCTGTCATGACATTATTATAAAAATCATTGGTCCAAGTTCTGCGCAATCGACCTCCCGAGCCTCCTTGAGTAACTCCTTCCATCAAGCTTGTGGTTACATAGGCACTTTCAGCACTAATCACATCACGTGTTTGAGGTACGTGTTGAAAAAGAACAGTACCGTTTTTGTCTTCTATTCTAAACACCATAACAGGTTCAACATAAATACCTTCATTGGCAAACACACTGTAAGCGGCAACCATTTCAAAAACACTTATATCGGTTGTTCCGAGAGCAATTGCTGGCCCTGTTCCCATTTCAGATGTGTCTATTCCCAGTCTTTTTACCAAATCGATTACAGGTTGTGGACCGGTTTTGTCAATTAAATTGGCTGAAATCACGTTGTATGATTCGGCCAAAGCTAATTTAAGATTAACCATACCGCCATACTTGTCCCCCGCATTTTTAGGTGTCCAGGGCTGCAACAATCCATACTTACCTTCTTCTATGGTATAAGGAGTATTGGGCAGTGTATCACAAGGAGACATATGTAATTGGTCTATAGCTGTGGCATACACAAAGGGCTTAAAAGTTGAGCCCACTTGTCTTCGACCCTGCTTGACCATATCATATTTAAAATGTTTGTAGTTAATGCCCCCCACCCAAGCCTTGACTTCTCCGGTTTGAGGGTTCATGGCCATCATAGATGCTTGTAGAAATGATTTGTAATATCTTATGGAATCAATGGGTTTCATAATGGTATCGATTTCCCCATTCCAGGAAAAGACCCGCATTTCAGCTTCTTTATAGAATGACTCCCTTACTTCTTCATCGCTTAATCCTTGTGCTTTCAGTATTCGCCATCTGTCGCTGCGCCGCATGGCCGCATTGAGGATTCCTTCTGTTTCCTGCTCTGTTATACTTCTAAATGGCGCAGTTTTATTGTTTTGGTTTTGTCTGTCAAATTCCCTTTGCAGGTTTTTGACATGTGCTTTTACGGCTTCTTCACCATATTGTTGCATTTTAGAATCTATGGTAGTATAGATCCTCAATCCGTCTCGGTAAATGTTGTATCGTGTGCCGTCAGGCTTAGGATTTTCGTTAATCCATTTTTGAATTTCGGCACGCACATATTCCCTGAAATATGTGGCCAATCCTTCATCATGTCCTTCCGGATTATAATTGAGGTTTAAAGGAAGTTGTTGCAATGAGTCTTTTACACTACCTGAAAGAAAATTGTTTTTTTCCATTTGACGTAAAACCACGTTTCTTCTGTTTTGCACCATTTCTTCCCTCCTTAACGGATTGAAAAGTGAAGAGTTTTTGAGCATCCCGACAAGCATGGCACTTTCCTCTGTAGTTAAATCGATGGGTTCTTTTCCAAAATATATTCTTGAAGCAGAACGAATCCCTACTGCCTGATTCAGGAAGTCATATTTGTTGAGATACATCGTGATGATTTCCTCTTTGGTATATTGGCGTTCAAGACGAGTAGCTATTACCCATTCCTTCATTTTTTGAAGTACTGCTTCTACTATATTCCTTGAACGAACTCCAGTAAAAAGCTGTTTAGCCAATTGTTGTGTTATTGTACTTGCCCCCCCTCGTTTTCCCAAAAAGATGGTGGCTCTCAATGTTCCTTTAGCATCGATTCCTGCGTGGTTGTAGAAACGTTCGTCTTCAGTTGAGATAAGCGCTTGTATCAAATGCTCAGGAAGGTCTTCATATTTTACCGGAGTTCGGTTTTCTCTGTAAAATTTGCCTAAAGTTTGCCCGTCTGATGAAAGTATTTCTGTAGCCAGATTGGTTTCAGGGTTTTCAAGTTCTTCAAATGTGGGCAGTTTGCCAAACACCCCCCAGGATGCCAAAAGAAAAAGCAGGATTACAAATCCAACTCCTCCGGCTATGGTGAACCAAAACCATTTGATGTATTTCCAGTTTCCTGAACGTGCCTTTTTTGCATTTGACTTTGCCATAGCTACTCTGTTTCCGTCTGACTTTTTTCTAAAATAATACCCACATCTGTAATGCCTTCAAGTTTGCTAACGCCCATAATTGCAGCATTATTGCGCATAGCATGCCTTACTCTCACAGTATAATCACCTTCTTCAAAGAAACGGATATTTTCTTTGTACCAAAGTTTGTTTTCCTTAACCCGGTTGCCTGTGCCCAACCAACTTCCATCAGCCCTGGCCATTTGATACTCCAATGTGTCCACAACAACTTTGCCATTGGGAAACTCAATGCCGGCAATTAAAAATAAGTTGTTGTACTTATACTCATTGGTATTTCTTACGTTGAAAAACAAATTGTATGTATTTACAGAATCCAGCGCAGGTATTGAGAACTCTAATGTTTCCTCAATGGGCCAATGATTGGGAAGAGCTTTGTATTCACTGTACACTTCATTTGTATTACAGCTCAACAGCACTAAAAAAAACAATGAGAGAATTGCTCTACTAATCATTTTTCTGGGGATTTCTTTTTTTTCTTCTTTTGTTTTTCTGACGACTCTTGGAACTTTTGGGCTTGTCAAAACGTGTTAAACTGTCTTGCCCGGCAGCGTTGTTATATACGGCGTCCTGTGCCTCAACAGCCTCTTTGGCATAGGCCTCCAGACTAATGGCCTTTTTGTTTTGCTTGTTGAGTTTGATGATTTCATTGGCGTTTTCAACTGAAACTTCATGCCAGTTCATCCACTCACCTTCATAGCAATACCAAAGCACTCTTTTAAAAATGTCCAGTTTTTGGCAGACAGCTGTTCCCTTTTCAGTAATGAGCTTAACGTCTATACTCGGGAAGGTTTCCAACGATTCCAGATAGGTGTCCAGTTCATAATTCAAACAGCATTTCAGTTTCCCGCATTGGCCTGCTAATTTCTGCGGATTTAACGAAAGCTGTTGATACCTTGCTGCAGATGTGTTCACTGAACGAAAATCTGTTAACCAGGTAGAGCAACACAACTCCCTGCCACAGGAACCAATTCCGCCAAGACGTGATGCCTCCTGTCTAAAACCCACTTGTTTCATTTCAATTCGTGTGCTGAATTCTGCTGCAAATTCTTTAATAAGTTCCCTAAAGTCAACACGCTCTTCTGCTGTGTAGAAAAAAACCGCTTTGGAGCCGTCACCTTGAAATTCAATGTCTGAAATTTTCATTCTAAGATTAAGCCGAATGGCGATTTGCCTTGCTCTAACTTTTACGGCTTCTTCCCTGTTTTTTGCTTTGTGCCAAATGTCAATATCACGCTGGGATGCTTTTCGATAAATTTTTAGGTGGGTCTCTTCAGGCTTTTGCCTTTTCTTTTTCATTTGAATCCTGACCAGTTCGCCGGCCAAGGACACTATCCCGATATCGTGACCGGAAGCGGCTTCTGTGGCAACTACATCGCCCATGCTTAAAGGCAGTTTTTCACTGTTATGAAAAAAATCTTTCCTTCCGTTTTTAAAACGCACTTCAACATACTCAAAAGGTTGCTGATGACCGGGTAAAACCATATTGGCGAGCCAGTCAAAAACGGTGAGTTTGTTGCAGCCGTCTGTTCCGCAGGTGCCATTGTTTTTACACCCTTTGGGTTGTCCGTTATTTGTTGTTGAACAGCTTGTACAGCCCATAATCCAAATATATCTTTAGTTGTGGGTAACCACAATCTTTGTCAATTTTCTTAAAGCGTAAAGATAGTATTTTTGAACTGAAGTTCACCTTCCTTCAAAAAGCTTTGCAAACTAAACTACAAAACTTTATACACTTTATCTGAAAGCCGCAGTCTGAAAGGGAGTTGAAGTGTCACTTTATCCCCCGGAATCGCATTTACTGCAGGGCTTCCATTCACAAAAAAAGCATCAAGTTTCACCTCTTGTTTGCCGGTAGTTGGACCGTAAAAAAGTAAAGTGTCCCCTTTTGAAATGGTTTCGTTTTCCATTAAAAACATTCCCACTTGTGATTTTGGATAGAAATGTTGGCCCTGCCCAACGATCACTTTTTTGATGGCAGACTTAATGATTTTTTCTTTTTTCTTTTCAGCTTTAGCTAAAGGGGTGTCAGAGAGTTTTCCGGAGCTTTTGAATTTTAACGCCGGGGATTTCCCCTTTCTGAAAATTTTATTGCCCATTTGTATTCCTTTTCTGAGCTTGATTTGTTCCACAAGTGGCAGATGGATTACCTCCTGACACTCGGTTGAACAGCAGTTGTCTGTTTTTTCTTTACACGATTCACACTGAATGAAAAGAAGGTGGCAGCCATCATTGGCGCAGTTGGTGTGGTCGTCACAAGGGGTGCCGCACTGGTGGCATCTGGAAACTATATCATCTGTGATGCGCTCTCCCAAACGATTGTCAAACACAAAGTTTTTACCAATGAATTTACTCTCCAGCTTTTGGTTTTCAATCTGGCGTGCATATTCAATGATTCCACCCTCAAGCTGAAACACATTTTTAAATCCTTTATGTTTGAAGTATGCACTGGCTTTTTCACAGCGAATGCCCCCCGTGCAGTACATCAACAGGTTTTTATCCTCTTTAAATTCTGAAAGTTGCTGCTCAATGATGGGCAGCGATTCCCTGAAAGTTTCCACATCGGGAGTAATGGCGCCTTTAAAATGACCTATTTCGCTTTCGTAATGGTTTCTCATATCAACAACCACTGTGTTGGGGTCGTCGAGTAAATCATTGAACTCTTTGGCTTTGAGATGAATTCCTTTATTGGTCACATCAAAGGTTTCGTCTTTAAGTCCGTCCGCCACTATTTTGTTTCTCACTTTGATGGTGAGCTTTAGAAATGAAAAATCGTCGTGTTCCACAGCAATATTCAGGCGGATGCCTTTCATAAAGTCATATTCCTCGATGCTGTTCTTAAAAGTGTAAAAGTTATCTGCCGGCAATGAGAGTTGGGCATTAATTCCTTCTGTAGCGACATAAATCCTGCCGAGTACTTCCAGTGGGTTCCAGGCTAAGAATAGAGCGTCTCTAAAAGCTTTTGGGTCTTCAATTTTGGCGTAGGCATAGAAAGAAAGCGTGAGTCGCTGTTTGCCGGCTTTATCAATGAGTTCGGCTCTTTCATCTGCGCTTAAGGTGTTGTACAGTTGCATGCTATAAACATTTAAGTGAGAATAAATATGTATTGTTCTAAATGGAAGAACAGGCTGCGAAATTAGTAGTTTTATACATTGTATTCAACAAAAAAGCATCAAATAATTGATTTGATGCTTTTTGTGAATGGCTAATTCGGTTATACTTAAATTTTTATTTAATATTAAATTAAGTAACCCCGAACTATCCGCCATCAATTTTACAGCCTTCGCAAACCTGAATTACAACTGCAAAACCGTTGGAATTAAACAATATGTTTCTTTTAGATGATTTCATTAAGTAATTAAAAACTGCTATTTATTTTTTAGATGAAAAATATTTTAAAAGGTTGCGCTGCTCTATTGTTATGCATCAAAAGAAATAGTATTTTAGCATTCATTTTAAATTTAAAAACACAGCAATGAGTAACGAAAAGGACGCCAAATTAAAGGCATTAAAACTCACTTTGGACAAACTTGATAAAACCTATGGCAAAGGTGCGGTAATGAAGCTTGGCGATCAAGCAGTTCAGGAGGTTGAATCCATTTCCACAGGGTCTTTAGGACTTGATATCGCCTTAGGTGTTGGGGGATATCCAAAAGGAAGGGTAATCGAAATCTATGGCCCTGAATCTTCAGGTAAAACCACATTGACACTCCATGCCATCGCCGAAAGTCAAAAAGCGGGGGGTATTGCTGCATTTATTGATGCTGAACATGCTTTTGACCGCGGTTATGCCCAAAAACTGGGGGTGGATATTGAAAACCTGATTATTTCACAACCCGACAATGGAGAGCAAGCGCTTGAAATTGCAGACAATCTGATTCGTTCTGGCGCTATTGATATTGTTGTGATTGACTCAGTTGCAGCACTTACGCCTAAAAGCGAAATTGAAGGTGAAATGGGAGATTCCAAAATGGGGCTTCACGCAAGATTGATGTCTCAGGCGTTAAGAAAGCTCACGGGCTCTATAAGCAAAACACATTGTACAGTAATATTTATTAACCAATTGCGTGAAAAAATTGGGGTGATGTTTGGCAATCCTGAAACCACAACAGGAGGAAATGCGCTGAAGTTTTATGCATCAGTGAGGCTAGATATTAGAAGGGCTACTCAAATTAAAGATACAGACGGTGAGGCTCAGGGCAATAGAACACGAGTAAAAGTCGTTAAGAATAAAGTAGCACCGCCATTTAAAACAGCCGAATTTGACATTATGTATGGTTCGGGGATTTCAAAGGTGGGTGAAATTATTGATTTGGGTGTAGATTATGAAATCATTAAAAAGAGCGGGTCATGGTTTAGTTATGGCGACACTAAACTGGGGCAAGGTAGAGACTCAGTAAAGTCATTGTTACTAGACAATCCTGAGCTTTTTGAAGAACTCGAACAAAAAATTAAAGAAGCAATTGCCTTGTTAAAAAGTTAAATAAAATACAACAACGCAACCCAACTTCATAATTTGCATCTACAGGTAAAGCACCTCATTTTGGTGAAGCTTGTAGATGCATTTTTTTAGAATAACCAACTACAAATTTTTCACTTAAAAACGGGGAAGTGGCTTTAAATGAGCTCATAGAAAAATGCAAGGCCGGGGATATCAAGGCACAGGGTGAACTTTACACGCTTTACGCAAACAAGTTGTACTCTATAAGTCTTAAATATTCCAGAAACGTCGCAGAGGCACAAGACAACCTCCAGGACGCTTTCCTCACCATTTTTAAAAGTATTGGGCAGTATAAGCATAAGGGTTCTTTTGAAGGTTGGATGAAACGAATAACTGTAAACACCGTTTTACAGAAATACCGCAAAGAACGCTACTTTGAAATCGTGAATGACCAGTTAGCTGAAGAAGCTGAAGCAGAAATCGAAGAGCAAAATGTGTCACTCGATTACCTGCTAAAGTTAATTCAGGAATTGCCCGACAGATACCGTTTGGTCTTTAACCTGTATGTATTGGATGATTATTCACATCAGGAAATAGCAGATATGATTGGGATTACAGTGGGCACATCAAAGTCAAACCTGGCAAGAGCGCGAATGATATTAAAAAACAAACTTGAAGAAAGTAAACCGGCTCAGGTAAAGAGCAATACTTAATGAAAACAAAAAAGCACATAGACCGGCTTTTCAAAGAGCAGTTTAAACATCTGGATGTTACCCCACCTCCGGTTGTTTGGGAAAACATTTCAGCTGCACTTCAAAAAGAAAAGGCTCCAAAACGCGTTGTCCCCCTTTGGTACAAACTCGCCGGAGTTGCTGCTGCGCTTGTTTTGTTTTTAGGCATTGGAAATTTCTTCATTGATTCTCCTTTTGGAAATCAAATCACCTCTGAAGACACTCAACCCAAACAACAGGTTGAAATTATTCAACCAGATGATTCTATAATTGTCAATGACTCACAGAACGACGCCATTGTTCAGCAACAAGGCGAGTTGACAAATGAAAATGAAACCTCAGAATTTGTTAATCAACCCAAAACTGCAGATAAAATCAGCGATAAAATTGAAACTCAAGCTGTAGCCACAAAACCTGCAGATCAAAAAAGTGTTGATAATAAGCAACCAAAGACTTCTGTCCCTTCCACTAAAACAGATATTGCACAAACAACTATTCATCAAAAAGATGCTGAAACAATAACAAGTCCTGAAGCGAAACCGTCTGATATCATAACTGACCCATTAACTGAAGAAAAAGATGCTGTTGCACTTACAGAAATTAAGGAAGACGACAAGAAAATTTCATTACTTGATTACATCGCTCAAAAGCACGAGGATGAAATTGCCTCTAATCAACAACCTCAAACAGGCTCCCGTTGGGAAGTTTCACCAAATTTTGCACCTGTTTATTACAACACCCTTGGAAGTGGATCATCCATAGACCCACAATTTTCAAACAATTCCAAGTCTGGCGATATTAACTACAGCTATGGCATTAATGTGAGTTATGCCATCAATGATAAACTAAGCATTAGAACAGGTGTTAACAGGGTTGACTTAAGTTATTCAACAAACAATATTGAATTTGCAGTAGCTGAAGCTTCTGACGGATTGCGATCCATTGATTATGGAAACAGAAATTTTGTTGTAGCCATAGGGAATCGAGGAACATTGCGTCCTCCTCCCGGTGCACTCCCAACAGTGTCAGAAGATGGCAGTGTAATTGTTCCCAGGAATGGAATCATACCAGGAACTATGCAACAAGAATTAAATTATTTTGAAGTTCCGTTGGAATTAAAATACAATTTATCAAACAACCGAGTGGGAGTCAACATTGTTGGAGGAATGAGCACGTTGTTACTTGGAAACAACAGTATAAGTGTGATGTCTGACGGTTTCCGTTCTGAAATTGGAAGTGCCAACAATTTGAATAATTTAAGCTTTAGCACCAATTTGGGGCTTGGCTTTGACTATAAGTTTACAAATAGGTTTATTTTTAACCTTGAGCCGGTATTTAAATATCAATTGAATGCCTATAATGATAGTGCCATCGACTTTAAACCTTATATTTTTGGGGTTTATAGTGGGTTTAGTTATAAGTTTTAGTTAAGTTTAATTTAGGTTGCCGGTTTATTGTTTTTGGATAACTAAAAAATAATAAGCTAATGAGAAAGCTACTCAACTGTGCCAACGAGTAGCTTTTTTAGTTTTAAACTGTAGGGTGTTGAAGCTCTTTCAAAATAATCTCTCTTACCTCATCCTTGATTAATCGTTTGTTTTCTTTTGAAAACTCTTCAGTAAATATTCTTTTATGCCTCTTAACCCTTAATACCCCGGGTCCTCCTCTAAAAAACGCATATGAAAACCGTTTTTTATTATCGTGAAATGTTAAGGGAACTATTGGAATATCATGATCAATAGCAAGGCGAAAAGCCCCATCTTTGAATGAATCCAAAATGATGCTTTCATCTTCCGGGACACCACCTTCGGGAAAAATGCAAATACTCAATCCGGCTTTTAACCGTTCCTGAGCAGCATCAAAAACTTCTTTTTTACTTCTGGCATTTTTTCTGTCAACCAATATACAGGTGCGTTTATAGAAATATCCAAAAAGTGGCAATCTTGCCAATTCTTTTTTCCCTACAAAAACGAATGGTCGTCTCACTGCATAAAACATCAACATAATGTCTGTCATTGAAGTGTGATTAGCAACAAACATATAGCTTTTACCTTTTTCAAGAGGCTCTTCTCTTTTTATTTTCGGAATGAACCCCATTCCAAACAAGATGATGGATGCCCAAATGCGCGCAAAAACAAAAAAGCCTTTGTACCATTCTTTTTTAGAAATACTAATGAACAAAAAAGGAAACAATAGTATAATAGCTACACCAATGAGTACATAAAACCAGATTCGCCATAGCGGAACAAATATGTAGTTCTTTAAAAACATCGCCCTCAAAAATACACAATTGTATTGAGCCATTAGAACAAAAAAATTACCTTTGTTACAAATCAATTTTGACGTTAAAAATTTATTCATGGCGAGAGTTTTAACCGGCATTCAGAGCACAGGCACACCACACCTTGGCAACATACTTGGAGCGATAGTACCTGCAATAGAAATGGCCAACCGGCCCGAAAACGAGAGTTTTCTTTTTATTGCTGATATGCATTCCCTTACACAAATTAAAAACCCTGAGGTTTTACGAGAAAATACATACAGCGTTGCAGCTGCTTGGTTGGCTTTTGGGCTTGACATCAACAAGTCTGTCTTTTACAGGCAAAGTGACGTCCCAATGGTTACAGAGCTTTCGTGGTATTTAAGCTGTATGTTTCCTTATCAGAGACTCACTCTTGCACATTCATTTAAAGATAAAGCCGACCGTCTCGAAGACGTTAATGCAGGCTTGTTTACTTACCCGATGTTGATGGCCGCAGACATCCTGCTCTATGATGCTGAGTTTGTCCCTGTGGGAAAAGACCAATTACAGCATCTTGAAATGACCCGTGATGTTGCAACACGATTTCACGCTAAATATGGTGAAACCTTTGTTTTACCCGAAGCCAAAGTACAAGAGGAAAGCATGTATATTCCGGGAACTGACGGTGCTAAAATGAGTAAATCCAAAGACAATACCATTAATATTTTCCTTCCTGAAAAGCAACTGAGGAAACAAATCATGAGTATTGAGACCGACAGCACACCTCTGGAAGAACCTAAAAATCCTGAATCCTGCAACGTGTTTGCATTGTACAAACTACTAGCTTCAAAAGAAGAAACTGCAGCGATGCACACCAACTATGAAAGAGGAAATTATGGTTATGGACATGCCAAACAAGCGCTCTTTGAATTGATAATTACCCGTTTTGAAAATCAGCGTGCTCAATTCAATTACTATATGCAAAATATAAATGAACTTGAGCAGGCCCTTAAATTGGGCGCAGAAAAAGCAAAGACAGTTGCCGGTGAAGTTTTAAGCCGGGTAAGGAATAAAGTGGGTTATTAAAATCAAAAACCTCTTAGCTTTCGCTAAGAGGTTTTTTATTAAGAGATGGTTGGTTTTATCTCTTGATGATATTGAAACTACCAACGTTACCGTTAACAGTAGCTTTCATTACATACATACCTGCACTCAAGTTTGACAAATCTATTTTTGCAGTTAAGTTGTCAGGAGTAACATTAATTAATTGCTGACCCAATACATTGAAAATAGTGATGTTTTCAATGTTTGACTTGGCATTTACATTTAGTATGTTAGTCGTTGGGTTTGGGTAGTAGCTAAAGCCTTCAAACGAGTTGTCAACTAGACTTAAAACAGTGCCTGTTACATCAAAAGGAATTCCTTGAGTTTCAAAATTTCCTGAATCTTCTAGGGGTGCCCAAGATGAAGTAGTAGCATTATATTGTAGAGCATCACCAGTATTAGCCTGACCAAGAATTGCTATTGGTGGTGCCCAAGGACCTGAACCTAATGTCCCTCCAGCATCCCAATCAAACCAATATGTTCCGGGAGTAAGTGTCAATCCGGGAGTTTCAACTGTGTTTCTCATTATCGGTCTTGAGTTATCTAAAGGAGTAGTTTCCAGGGCTCTATATGCTCCTGAAAATTCAGTATTTATAAGCACGCTAATTGCGTCGTCCCCGAAGATAACATTACTTCCAGGCTCTCCGGGAACACCATCCCAAACACGTAAAGTCATAAAATTAATTGTTGATGTTGTAGTAGAACCTGTTTGGTAAGCATAAAAATCAACTGAAGTCACTTCCACAGCTTCAGAAACTGTCCAATCATCAGCAATTCTCCAACCTCCTGAACTAAATGCTGCAAACCCATAAACATTAGCATTAAGTGTAACACTTTCTAATACGCTTAGGTCTGCGCCACCAAATCCACCTCCGGCAACGCTAAAATAAGGGCCATTAGAATAGATAACTCCTCCGGCTACTTGATAATTTATTCCCGGATTGATAAATTCAGTACCCACTGGATTTGGATTTGGATTCGGATTTTGAAGAGGTTCAAAATCTGTCGATTGTGCAGACATTTGCGTAGTCACCGCCAATACTGCCAAAGAAAATAAAGATAAAGTAATTTTTTTCATAGTGTCAAATTGTTTAGTTAATAAGAGTAAAAGTAGTAATTATTTTAATTTGTTCTTAAATTTTTTATAACAATTCAAATATTTTTCCCGGAAGGGGTTTTACAAGCCCTTTTAACTCGAGGTTAAGAAGTAGTGAAGTGGCTTTAAATATGGGGATTTCACAAGCAATAGCAATTTCATCCAGATGGGCTTTTTGTTTGGTTTTTAAAATGTTAAATATTACTTTTTCATCATCAGTTAATTCAACAAAGAGCTGTTTTTGTATGGGTTTCTTCGTATTTTCCTGCAATTTCCAGTTTAAAATATATACCAAATCGGCTACTGAGGTGAGTAAATGTGCCCTTTGGGTTTTAATTAAATTATTACACCCTCTACTTTGGTTGTCACTCGTTCTTCCGGGAACAGCAAAAACATCCCGGTTGTATGAGTTGGCCAGCTCTGCAGTGACAAGGCTACCTCCTTTTTCAGCAGATTCTATTACAATAGTGGCTTCAGAAATTCCTGCAATAATGCGGTTGCGTTTTAAGAAGTTGGTTTTGTCAAAAGGGTCACTGCTCCAGAATTCGGTTATAAATCCGCCATTGTATTCTACCTCATTGACAAACTTTTTATGGGTTTTTGGATAGATTTGATTCAAGCCATGTGCCAGGCAGGCAACAGTCTGCAACTTATTCTTTATTGCTGCTTTATGTGCGGTTATGTCAACGCCATAAGCAAATCCTGAAACAATCAATGCATCCAATGGCGCCAAATCTTCAACCAGTTTTTCGCAAAAAGCGGCCCCATAAGAAGTAATGTTCCTGGTCCCAACTATACTGATGATTCTTTTTTTATTGAGGTTGATGTTTCCGCGATGGAATATAAGAATCGGGCCGTCTATACAATGTTTTAAGTTTTCGGGATAATCCTCATCCTTAAAAAAACTTGTGGAAATGTTATTGTCTTCAATAAACTTAAGTTCCTCTTCGGCTAACGAAAAATTATCTTTGTTTTGAAGTTCTTTCAGTTTGAATTCGCCTATGCCGTCAATTTTGAGCAGTTTGCTTTTCTTTTCCTTAAATACTGCTGAAGCACTTCCTGTTTTATGAATGAGCTTTTTTGCAGAGGCGTCACCCAAGTTGGGTACCTTTTGAAGTATAAGGGTATGGAATAGTTCTTCTTTTGTCACGTTTTAAAGCTTGTATGATAATTGGTTTAATAATTCATATTTGATCAATTATTTGTGGAATAAAAAAGCCACTAATGCACTAATGTTTTGAAAGTGCTTGTTTTGTGAAATTAAAAATTATTTGTGAATTGGGGTTAAAAAAACAACAAGGAATTTCAGTATAGGTATAAAAGTCACTTATGCACTACTGTTTGTTTTAAAAGTTTGTTGTGTGAAATTAAAATTATTCGTGCATTTGTGGCGGGAATAATTGTTAAAAACTTATGTGTTTTAAAATTTTGAAAGTCGAAAAAAGTGCTAAATTTGTTTGTGATGCAACTATCCAATTACATCTGCAATTTGCTTTACCGGTATGAATGTGTAATTCTTCCCGGTCTTGGGGCTTTTATTACCCAAACCAAGCCTGCATATATTGACCTAAAAACCCACACTTTTTACCCACCTGCAAAAACGCTTTCATTTAATCGTCATCTGCAGACCAACGACGGTTTGCTGGCCAATCATATTGCGGGTGCTGAAAACATTACTTATGAGCTTGCACTCTCAAGGCTCAGGACTCAAATCAAAAATTATAAATCAGCACTTGAAAATGGCGAGGTTGTAATGATTGAATCCATTGGCGAATTGAGGTCTGTGAGGAACAGTCATATTGAATTTTCGCCACTAAGCAATGCAAACTTCCTTACAGATTCATTTGGACTTGCTCCGTTTGTTTCAGCTGAAGTTGCCCGTGTTTCTGAAATTTCTTCTGAAAAGGAAACAGTTGTTGTGCCTATTAAAAAATCATCAATTCCTGTGTGGCGTTATGCCGCCATTGGTTTGATTGCCATTGGGTTTGCTTCTATGGGTGGGTTGTTTGTTTACAACAATCAGGTTCAGGAACACAATTTAACCGAAAAGCAAAAGGCCAACACCCTTGTTGAAAATCAAATACAGCAGGCCTCTTTTGTGGTAAATCCATCGCTTTCTCCTGTTTCCATTGAGGTTAAAAAGCCTAAAGGAAGTTTTCACATCATCGCCGGTGCTTTTAGAATGGAAGAAAATGCCGATTCCAAAATTGAGCAACTGAAAGAAATGGGTTATCCCGCAAGACTTCTGGGAGTAAACCGCTACGGACTTCATCAGGTGGTTTACAACAGCTTTGAAAACAGGGAAGAAGCTTTAATCGAACTTCGCAAAGTGCAACGCACCGAAAACCCTGATGCCTGGTTATTGGTTCAGGAAGTAGAATAACAATCCCTACGTTTTTATTTTTCTCATTTTTTATTCGGGATTTCCAAAAGGCATTACCTTTGCAAAAACTTTTGTTATGCAAGCCAGAACACCCAAAGATTCTCTTACTATACTTACAGATATTGTTTTGCCCAGTGAAACCAATCCCATTGGCAACATGTTTGGGGGCGAACTTTTAGCCAGAATGGACCGGGCGGCCAGTATTTCTGCCAGGAGGCATTCACGCCGCATTGTGGTTACGGCTTCGGTCAATCACGTTGCCTTCAACAAAATGATTCCCGTGGGCAGTGTGGTTACTGTAGAAGCTAAAGTTTCCCGTGCATTTAAAACTTCGATGGAAGTCTATATGGATGTGTGGATTGAAGACCGTGAAAGTGGAATTAAATCAAAAGCCAATGAGGCTATCTATACTTTTGTTGCCGTAAACGAAATGGGGGTTCCTATGGAAGTTCCTGAAATCATTCCCGAAACTGAACTTGAAAAAGAACGATTTGCAGCTGCCTTAAGGCGAAAGCAACTCAGCCTTGTCCTTGCCGGAAAAATGAAACCTAAAGATGCTACTGAATTGAAGGCGCTCTTTATGTAAAATTACATTTGAAAAATCCAGTCGGCCGGATTGAGCTTGTTGGTGTTCTGGAAAATCAGGAATTTTAAGATGGTTCTACCTGTTGTGGGATTGGTAAACACACGTCCGATTTCCTGTTTTGTCGTTACCTTGTCGCCTCTTTTCACATACACCTCATCTATGTTTTGATATACGGTGATGTAGTCTCCATGCCTGATTTGCACAGCCCTGTTTGCTCCCCGGATTACGGTAACAGCAAGTACTTCGCCGTCAAAAGCAGCTCTTGCTTTTGCTCCTTCTTCAGTAGCGATTTCCACACCGCTACTATAGGTTTTTATATTTGGAAGTGTGGGATGCTGTGTGGTTCCAAAACGGGTAACTACCACGCCGCGTTCAACCGGCCAGGGGAGTTTGCCTTTGTTACCGGTAAAGTTTGCCGCCAGTGCTTTTGCCTCGGCAGTCATCACAAATGTAGTGCTGGCACGTTCGCGCGCAGTTCCTCCTGCCGCTCGGTTTGCCTCAGCAATTGCTGCTTTAATGAGGTCTTCAATTTGTTTGTCAATAGCAGCGGCTTCACGTTGTCTTTCCCTTATTTGAGCAGCATATTTGCTTTCGTCGCGCCTTAAAGTTGCCATCAATTCTTCCTGTTGCTTTCGCTCTTCAAGAAGTTGATTGCGTGCAATTCTGTTTTCTTCAATTAAAGCCTGTTGTTGTCGTTGCTGGACCAGAAGATTTTGGTTCAATTCCTGAAGTTCAAGTGTTTTGCTTTCAATTTCCTCACCTTGCTTTTTTCGGTGGCTGGCATATTGCTGCATATATTGCACCCTTTTGTATGCCTGAAGAAAGCTTTCTGAAGACAACAAAAACATGATCCTGCTTTGGTCTGACCTGCTTTTGTATGTTTGTACAATCAGCTTGGCATAATCTTCTTTCAGTACTTCAAGTTCATTACGCATTTGTTGGATTCTGGACTGATTGGCGTTGATTTCTCGGGTAATTAAGTTGGCCTGTTGATTAGTGACCCTTATGAGGTTTTCCCTCACCTGAATGCGACTTGCAATGTTTTCAACTTGTGTAAGTACAGATTGCTCTTGTTGTCTTGTGGATCTAAGCAAGGTGTTAATTTGCCTGATTTCATCCTGTAATTTTTGGCGTTGTTGTTCCAGTTCGGCTTGTTTTGCAGGCTGGGCAAAGAGCAACTGTGCTGAAAACATCAGCGTTATGCAAAATAGTATGTGTTTCAACTTGTATGGCATTAGTCAAGTCTTATTTGGTCATATCCTCCGGGAATCCTGAATGGGAAGGTTACAACCGGATTTACATCTACTGTTCTAAAATCCAGGATTATACGGGTTTGTTCATTTCGTTCAATAGCATTTAACCTGATTTCTTTGGGAAACAGGAATAGTCCGGCATTTTGATAAGAAGCATAATCAACTGTAAGAACTCGCTGCTCTTCTTCTTGTAATATTTGCTGGGAAGCCATACGGTTGTTACCGGGGTTCACCAAAAAAATGTGTTTGAACAACTGGTGTTGTGTTTTAGGTGTAAGTCTGTAATTTGAACCAAAAACAGAAGCGTCATATTTATCGCTGCTTATTGGAAGAACTGCCTGTCCCAATAAAATATTTTGCACCATCTGAAAATCTACATCCACGCCCAACCAACTGCTCAGAAGGCTGAAATCACCGTCAAAATAGGTCCTGTTGATGGTTTCATAATAACTCACATTCTCAGGCGTAATGAGTAGTCTGGCAATGCTTATGCCCAGTATGGAGGCACTCACCCAAATGGTTTCATCCTTTTGCATTCTTAGACTCACGGTGATACTTTGTGCCCGACTCCCATCATCATAATTGACATTTACACGACTTGCCAGCGTTGTAAAACGGGGTTCTGTGTTGTTGTGAAGGTTGACCAGCTCTGCCGAATTTATAGCTCCATCAAGATCTGCAACCCTTTTTGCCGATTTACAAGAAACCATAAATGTGGCTGATATTAAAATTAAAAGCAGGATTCGGGTCACTTTCATAAATGGTAATTAATTTTTAATTGTGATATTATTTGCACGATCTAAATATGCTGCGGCTCTTTGGGCGTTACCTTCCTTCTCATAAACTTTACTGAGTTGTAGATAAAAGTCACGCTCCATTTGGGGGTCGTCTATCAGGTAATCCAGACCTGTTTCAAACATTGTTTTGGCTCTTGATGGATTGTTGATGTTGAGATTGGCCACACCATTCAGCAAATATAAAATTGGTTGAGAAGGAAATAAATCCAGACTGCTTTGAGTAAGTTTTGCCGCTTCAGTAAATTTCTTGGTTTCAATTTGAAGCAGTGCCGTTTTTCTAATGAGTTCAAAGTTGCCGGAGTCGTTTTTCAGACCCAACTCATAATAATTCAATGCCTCATCGTTCATTTGTTTGTCAAGATAGTAATCACCCAACTGCTGAAAAACTTTTGCGTTTTTGGCTTCCTTTGAAAACAGGGTGACCATATTTTCCAATTCATTTTCAAATTGCGGATTTTCGTTGACGAAAAGCAAAAAATCATTCAGTACTTTATACTTGCTGTCCATATCAATTTTATCACTACTGAATACTTTCTGCATCGAGTTGAGTGACTCTGCTGTTTTCCCTTGTTCCAAATAGAATTTATACAAGGCCAGATGTGCTACATCTGCATTGGGGTTTAATTCAATGAGTTTTTGGGCCGTTTCAAAAGCAGCCTGGGTGTTGTTTTGTTCGCTGTAAAGAAAAATCAGGTTTAGAAAATCCTGTTCGTTTACAGGACTGCGGTTGATGCGGTTTTCTAAGTCTGAAATCTGGGAGTTGGGATTGCCACTTTTTACGTAAATCTGCTGCCTTAGTTGGTTTCTGTAATCATTGTGCCCTAATTCCAGATCTAGTTCGTCAAGAATTTGAAGGGCTTTTTCATATTGCTCAGTGCGTTCATAGAGATTGGCCAGGTCTTCTTTATATTCCCTGTCAAAGGGAATGAGTTTCTGAACCACCTCAATGGCTTTTTGATAATCGTTGGTGTTGTAATAGACATCATACAAGCCCTCATAAGCTTCTATTCTACCTGGCTCCATTTGAAGCACTTTGTTATAATGTGATTCGGCTTTTTCCCATTGCTTTAAAAAGCCGTGATTTTTAGCCATTTCATAATAAACGGCAATTTCGTTAGGCGATTCTTGTGCAGCTCTTTCCAATGAACGTAATGCCCTGTCATAATTTTCAATTCCTTTCTGCTTAAGGGCCTCAAAAAAATGGTCTTGAAAACGGTCTGTTACTATGCCCAATTCATCCATGATTTCTTCATTTTCTTTTTCCTCTTGAGCAAAAAGAGTTAGGGGAATGAATATCATTCCTAAAATCATAAAAGCCGTATGTTTGAAATATAATTTCAATCTTATTCCATAGTTGAGTAATCTCCTAAACTTATAGACGTAAAGTTCCCGTCAAACATAACGTGATTACCTATCATTGCATTGTCTAAGCTTGCGTTTTTAATTGTACTGTTGGTTTGAATCAAGCTGTTCTTGATGGTACTGTTTTCAACCACACACCCGTCACCCAGTGATACATTGGGGCCAATTGTTGCGTTTTTCAGTGTTACATTTTCGCCGATATAACAAGGCTCGATGATTTTTGAACTTTCTTCATTGATTACGCTTGAAATCAACGGCATTCCTTCATTCATCAAGTGGTTGAGCATACGGCTATTGGTTTCAACTGTCACATTTTTGTTGCCACAGTCCATCCATTCATCAATTTTACCGGGCACAAAAACCTTGCCTTGATTCATCATGGCTTTGATTCCGTCGTTAATTTGGTACTCACCTCCGTGGGTTAGGTTGTCATCGAGTACTTTTTGAAGTTGGGCTTTTAATTCGGCTCCTTCTTTGAAGTAATAAATCCCAATAACAGCGAGGTTGGATACAAACTCCTTTGGTTTTTCAACCAGTCCGGTGATAATGTTGTTGGGGTCTAAACTCACTACCCCATATTGTGAGGGGTCTTCTACCTCTTTTACCCAAATGACACTGTCTGCTTTTTCGTCCAATTTAAAATCTGCCCTAAAAAGGGTATCGGCATAAGCAATGACACAAGGCCCTTCCAGGGATTCTTTGGCACACATGATGGCGTGACCGGTGCCCAGTGGTTTATCCTGATAATAAATAGTGCCTTTGGCGTCAAGGGTTTCAGCAATTTCGACAAGGCTTTTTTCCACTTCTTCACCAAAATCTTCGGCTATGATAAATGCCACTTCGGTTATGGTTCTGTTGAGTACTTTGGCAATGTCTTTCACCAGCCGGTGCACGATGGGTTTGCCTGCAACAGGAATGAGTGGTTTGGGTACTGTGAGTGTGTGGGGCCTTAGGCGGCTTCCGCGTCCGGCCATTGGGACTATTATTTTCATATTTAATGCCCGCGCAGGCGGGTATCTTTTTTTAGATTATACTTTTTTGTTTATTAAAAGCTCCTTGTTTTATATTGTCAAGGCATTTTAACGCCGAGATTTCCGCCTTCGCGGAAATTACTTTATTCCGGTGCTTCCGAATCCTCCGGCTCCGCGAGAGGTTTCAGAAAGTTCATCCACCTCTTGCCATTGGGCGCGCTCGTGTTTTGCAATGATTAGCTGGGCTATACGCTCTCCGCTTTCTACTGTGAAAGGCTCATTTGACAGATTCACCAGAATCACACCAATTTCACCACGGTAATCAGCATCAATGGTTCCGGGGGCATTTAAGACCGTGACTCCTTTTTTGGCAGCCAAGCCACTTCGCGGTCTCACCTGAGCCTCATAGCCCACAGGCAACTCTAAAAAAAGTCCGGTTTTAACTATGGCTCGTTCCAGTGGTTTTAGAGTCATCGATTCATTAATTGAAGCCCTTAAATCCATCCCGGCAGAGGCTATAGTTTCATAATTGGGCAATTCAAAACCCGATTTGTTGATGATTTTTATGGTCATTTTTTAAAACGTAATAGTTGTTTTACTGCTTGTTTTTCCTGTACAAGTACCAAAGTTAAAAAACCTAACCACAAAGGTATGGTCAACTCATAAATATTTCTGAAAAAATAAAAACTTAAAGCTGAAACTAGAACAGAACCCATCAAATAAATCCCGATTTTTTTTACATCATAAGGGATGGGAAAAAACCTCTGTCCGTAATAATAGGAAATCAACATCATGCTTCCGTAAGCCGCCAGTGTAGCTATAGCAGAACCCATAAAGCTCATTGATGGTATGAGCGTAAAATTAATAACGAGGGTTATCACAGCCCCAACAATCGATATATAAGCGCCAAACTTTGTGCGGTCTGTCACTTTGTACCACACCGAAAGGTTGTGATAAATACCAAGAAAAAAATTAGCCAATAATATTAGTGGCACAATTTTCATGGCCACCCAATAATCACTGTCGCGAATGAGGATGATTTTCAACACATCGGCAAATACGACCACAGTAATTAGTATGACAGACCCAAATGCAATGAAATAGCGCGTTATGAGCGCATAAGTCTCCGGTGCATTTTTTTCTTTGGCCTGACTGAAAAAAAACGGTTCAATTCCCAGACGGAATGCTGTGGCAAAAAGCGTCATAAAAATGGCGAGTTTGTAGCAGGCGGCATAAGCACCCACGGCTTCTTCTGCAATTCCGGGAGGAAGGAGCCAGCCTAATAAAATTCGATCAAAAGCCTCATTGATTGCAAAAGCAATACCGGCAATCAAAACAGGATAGGCATACCGCATCATCTCCACCCAAAGCGGTTTACTGAATTTGTAAACCAGATTAAAGTAGAAGGGCAACAACAGCAAAAAGGTCAATGCGCTGGCCGATACCATCGAAATGAAAATATAGGAAAGTTCAAAGCCTTCAATGTAGATGGTGCTCCATAATCCATCACCTGCAAGTTCCGGTAAAGCCAGTAAAAAAAAGACATTTAAACCCAGGTTTACGCTCACATTAAAAATTTTAATCACTGCATAACGCACCGGTTTTTCATTGGCCCTCAACCAGGCAAAGGGAATAATCACCAAAGCATCAAGAGTAAGCACAAAAATGGTGTATGTGACAAATTCAACCGCTATACCAGACAAAGCTGAAAGCCCTTCCCTGAATGTAAAAGCGGCTGCAAGAAAGAGCAGCGTTGTAAAAATCAACGATATTGTAGAAGTTGAAACGACAGCGCTTTTATTATTTTCTTTGGTAAAAAACCTGAAAAACGCGGTTTCCATGCCATAAGCCAAAATCACATTAAACAAAATAATCCAGGAAAACACGATGGAAATTTCACCAAATTCGCTTGTGGGCAATACTGCAGTATAAAGCGGTACCAAAAGAAAACTCAGCATACGAGGCAAAACCGTTGCCAGTCCGTAGATAAACGTGTGTTGAAAAAGTTTTTTTAAGGCCGTCAAAAGCAGTGAATTTGAATAGTAAAAGTATTTAAAAACTGCTTATGTACATCAGGTTTTGGCTAATTGTTGTCCACAGGTTTTGAAGAAGGGTAAGCCACGGCTTCCCTTTTGCTGAGCAACACTTTATAATGAACCGTTTTGCCGTTTTTCGCGTAAGCGATTACCGCTTCATCGGGCTTAAGATGGAATGGATACTCATTGTCCAGAGCTGGTCTTGGATTGTCCATTTCCATTACTGAATCGCTGTCAAGAATTACATCTTCTTTTGGCGGAAAAGTATAGCTTGCGCGAAAAGTCTTTTGGTCATTTTTATCCTGAATTAAAAGGTGCTTTTGGCCTCTGAAATAAATGTTTTCTATACTTACCCCTTGGCCAATTTCAGAAAAATTCAATTCAATATGAATGCCTCTTCCGGCCTCTTGCACTCCTGCCAGCCAGTATTGATATGAAGCTGCCTGCACTTTAAACGGCGGGTTTTCCTCAAAAACCGGTTTATTTGAGTTGCAGGAAACGGTAAATATTCCGAAAAGGATAAAAAAGAATCGGGTCATCGTTTTAATTATTTATTAGCAAAATGACAATTACTATGCCGTAAAGGTATGAAAAAACCCTCTCAAGGTTTAAATTCCTGAGAGGGTTGATATATCTAACATTTGGCTTCGCCTAATTATTCAACGCTTCGCTCTTGAATATTTGGCTTCGCCTAATTATTCAGTGCCTCAGCACCACCAACAATTTCTAAAATCTCGTTTGTGATAGAAGCCTGACGGGCTTTGTTGTAAGAAAGCTTGAGGTCGTCCCTTAGCTGTGTGGCATTGTCGGTTGCTTTGTGCATCGCCGTCATTCGTGCACCGTGCTCACTAGCTACAGAATCCCTGATGGCTGTGAAAAACTGGGTTTTTAAACTCTTGGGAATCAATTGCTCAATAATTTCTTCTTTTGAGGGTTCAAAAATATAGTCCAGATTTGTTGCTGAAGGGTTGTTTTCTTCAGTTGCTACCGGCATAATGGGTAGAAATTGTTCACGGGCTATGAGTTGTGTTGCTGCATTTTTAAATTGGTTGTAAACCAAAATAATCTTATCATACTTGCCTGAAGTAAACAACTCCATTAGCTTTTCAGCAATCACAGCAACATTTTCATAATTTAATTCATCAAAAATAATATTGTTATTTTCAACAATATTGTGGCCTTTTTTGAGAAGATCATTCCCTTTTTTACCAACTGTAAAGAAATCGACATTTTGATTTTGAAATCCGGCAGCAAGGGTTTTAGCCTCCTTGTAAATATTTGAATTGAATGCACCTGCAAGACCCCTATTTGAAGTAATAGCAACTATCAACACATTTTTCACTTCACGTTGGTCGGCATATTTGCTTCCGGCATCACCTTCAAGGGAAGCACTTAATGTTTGCAGTAATTCAGTTAATTTATCAGCATAAGGGCGCATAGCCGTGATGGCGTCCTGAGCCTTTTTCAACTTGGCAGCAGAAACCATTTTCATGGCACTGGTAATCTGCATCGTTGAAGATACTGATGTAATCCGGTTGCGTATTTCTTTTAAGTTTGCCATTTTAATAGAGTATCAAGTATTAAGCACTAAGTATTAAGACTCATCTATTGTCATAATACATAATTCTCAAATCTAGTTGTATTTCGCTGAAAGCTCCTTGGCAACATGAGCAAGTGTGTCCATTACCTCATCGGTCAATTTACCTGCTTTAATGTCATCCAGAATATTTCTGTGTTTTGCATTCAGGAATTCCAAATATTCCACTTCAAATTCTTTTACTTTATCAACAGGAACACTTCTTAACAAGTTTTTAGAACCTGCATAGATGATTGCCACCTGATCTTCTACCGTAAAAGGACTTGCTTCTGCCTGTTTCAGGATTTCAACGTTACGTCTTCCTTTTTCGATTACATTACGTGTAGCGGCATCAAGGTCTGATCCAAACTTAGCAAAAGCTTCAAGCTCACGGAACTGTGCCTGGTCAAGTTTTAATGTACCTGCTACTTTCTTCATCGATTTAATCTGAGCGTTACCACCCACACGCGATACCGAGATACCCACGTTGATTGCGGGTCTCACACCAGCATTAAATAAATCTGATTCAAGGAAAATCTGACCGTCTGTAATCGAAATTACGTTGGTTGGGATATATGCAGAAACGTCACCTGCCTGTGTTTCAATAATTGGAAGAGCGGTAAGTGATCCGCCACCTTTTACTTTTCCTTTTAATGGTTCAGGAAGGTCGTTCATATTTTTTGCAATAGAATCGTCGTTGATGATTTTAGCCGAACGCTCAAGCAATCTTGAGTGCAGGTAAAAAACGTCACCGGGGTATGCTTCACGTCCCGGAGGTCTTCTTAAAAGAAGTGACACCTCACGGTATGCTACGGCTTGTTTTGACAAGTCATCATAAACAATTAGTGCTGGACGTCCTGTGTCTCTAAAGTATTCACCGATTGCAGCTCCTGCCATTGGCGCATAAACCTGCATTGGTGCAGGGTCACTTGCGTTTGCAGCAACAATAGTGGTATATGCCATAGCACCTTTTTCCTCGAGAACACGAGCAATGTTTGCAACTGTGGATGCTTTTTGGCCAATTGCCACATAAATACAATATACGGGCTGACCGGCGTCGTAAAACTCTTTCTGGTTGATGATGGTATCAATACAAACGGTTGTTTTTCCTGTTTGACGGTCACCAATCACCAACTCACGCTGACCTCTTCCAACAGGAATCATCGCATCAATTGCTTTGATACCGGTTTGAAGCGGCTCAGTTACAGGCTCTCTATAGATTACCCCGGGAGCTTTACGCTCAAGTGGCAATTCATAAGTTTCACCTTGAATGGGTCCTTTACCGTCAATGGGCTGACCAAGGGTGTTAACCACACGACCTGCAATGCCTTCACCTACCTTGATAGAGGCTATTCGTTTTGTGCGCTTTACGGTTGTACCTTCTTTTACTAATTTGGAGTCACCTAAAAGAACAACACCCACGTTGTCTTCTTCGAGGTTTAGTACAATCCCTTCCAGTCCTGCGCCAAAATCCACAAGTTCTCCATACTGCACATTTGAAAGTCCATACACACGAGCGATACCATCACCCACGGTTAAAACAGTTCCCACTTCATCAAGAGAAGCTGATGCTTCAAATCCTGAAAGTTGTTTCTT